>OHPL01001661.1_pt1 | contig 11011 bp, 10 predicted proteins | sample 1577711 | NCBI WGS metagenome assembly OHPL01 (sample SAMEA3879538, study PRJEB24766) | human gut metagenome | biome: human-associated habitat; feature: feces | place: USA | collected 1985/1987
AATATGAGGATTTTTTACGCATTTCCGCTGCCGGAAGAAGTTGCGGATTGGCTTTACAAAACTTCGCTCGCCCTGCGGGAAAAGCTTGCGGGAGGCAAGGTCACCCCGAAAGAAAATCTGCACATAACGGCGGCTTTCGTGGGCAACGTTAATGAAATAAAAACAGATATTTTGAGCCAAATACTTCGGGAGGTCGCAGCAAACAACACGGCTTCGACGCTTTCGACCTGCCCGCCCACACGGCTGCGCGGCGCGGACTTGATTTGCAGCAAAATCAAGGCGGATGACGCGCTCTTCAAAATCAATTCGGACTTGACGCGGCTGCTCGCGCAAAAGGGCTTCAATGTCGAAAAGCGCTTTACTCCGCACGTGACGCTTATCCGCCGCCCCGGCTTCAAGCCGTCCTTTGCCGAATTGAAAAACCAAGCGGACTTTCAATCCGTTTCCTTCACGGCAGACAAAATCTCGCTCTTGGAAAGCAAAACGGACGGCGCGTTTCCGCGTTACATAACCTTAAAAACCGAAAAACTCGTATCCCCTTCCTCAAAATAAAAACCGCCCTTTTCAACGGACGGTTTTTTTGAGATAAAAGAATAACGAATTAAGTGACGCCAAACCGAATTTTTTCGCAGGCAACAAACAAAGTTTTATCGCTTGCGGCGAACTGACTTTAATTTAATTCCGCTAATATTTTATTAAGCACATTATTTTCATGTTTGTTTCTAACACACCAGTTAGGATGATAGGTAAACAGATATTTTATCCCATTGCCGTCAGTCAGAGTTGTACAGTAACCGTCCCGTTTCCACTGCTCGTCGCCGTATTCATATAATTTTAAATATATTTCCGGCAATTCCAGTTGCAAAGAAACTCCGTACCAACCGAAGAAAATAATATGAGTGGGCTTTATAATATTAATTTCAGCTTGCAATATAGGATATTTATGCAACTCACTGCGTTGTACAGAAGTTAGTTTACAGCTTTTTATGTTTCGGGAACGGTCAATCAATCGGTGAACTTTGTCGAGGTCTGTCCAGCAAAAACTAGCACCTTGTAAATTTTCTCGTATTTTGTTGAACCTTCTCCAAAACGGTCGATTGTTCATTTTCCATTCAAACATACATTTCTTGTTGAATGTCTGTACAGTTTCAATTATGTTCTCTGTAACAATACTTTTATCTCTGTCACAGCCTTTTTGCCCGTACCCCTCTTCTCCGACTATAAGAATACGCATTTTGCTATCAGCCCAATCGTCCGGCAAATAAATATAATAGGGCAATGAAATATTATCTTCAGATAAAACGGGGTTTGAAAATATTTTACGGTTCCAAACCAAATACTTTACATATAGAGCTTTGCGAAAATCGGTTATGTTTGCCATTGATAATCCTCCACAACCAGCATCGTTTATGATACTATAATTCGAAATGAACTGCAAGCCAATAATATCTAAAAACATAAATCGGCATTTCAAAATTTACGAAAAAATAAAAATTCACCGCGTGCAATGTTGTTTAGCGAATAAAACACTTCCCAAAACAGGCAAGGTTCTCAGATTGCGCACTTTAACCTGCGAGAACGAATTAGTTTACGGATACGTAATTGACGAATTCCGAGACATGCAAAAAGGGCGCAACTTTGCGCCCTTTTCTTTGTTATTTGGCGGAGAGAGGGGGATTCGAACCCCCGGTACGCTTTCACGTACGCACGCTTTCCAAGCGTGTGCCTTAAACCGCTCAACCATCTCTCCAATTTGGCAGCCAAAGTATTTTAACACAACCCGAATCAAAAATCAAGCGAAAAACGTCAAATTGTCGTTTCAATCCGAAAAGGGCGCAACAACCGACCCGCCGCTTGTCGGACACAAATCCGCAATTTCTACGCGGCAAAAAACGGGACTGTCCGAGTCCCGTTTTAAAACAAAAACGCTTCAATAAAGCTCCTTCACCGATTTTTTCAGCTCTTTGCGTATTTCTATATGCTGAGGGCACACCTTTTCGCAATTTCCGCAGCCGACGCATTTGTCGGCGCGCTGTCTGCCGTGCCTGTCCACCAGCCAATCCGCCTGCGAGAGCGCCATATCCCTGTTTCCGTAAAGCGTAAAATAATTGTCCGCCGTAAACGTCCCAGATATGCCGATATTCTGCGGGCAAACCTTGGCGCAATAGTTGCACGTCGTGCACGGAATGAGCGGAACCTTCTTAATTTCCTCCTGCGCGCGGCTCAATGCAAGACGTTCTTTTTCGTCGAGAGAGGAAAAGCCCTTCATGCAGGATATGTTGTCCCTCATCTGCTCCTCGTTGCTCATGCCCGAAAGCACCGTCAGCACTCCGTCCAGTCCCGCGGCGAATCTGAGCGCCCACGAAGCCGCGGAGGAATCAGGCTCCGCGCCTTTGAGCACGTCGAGCACGGTTTTCGGCGGGTTTGCCAGCATTCCGCCCTTTACCGGTTCCATAACGATAACGGGCTTCCCGTGTTTTCTTGCAACTTCGTAGCACTCTCTCGAGCGCACTGCGGGATTGTCCCAATCGGCGTAATTGATTTGCAGCTGCACGAATTCGGCTTCGGGATGTGCGATTAGGATTTCTTCAAGCTCTTGCGGCGTGGAATGAAAGGAAAAGCCGGCGTGTCTGACAAGCCCCTCGCGCTTTTTCTCCTGAATCCAGCTCCACATATCGAAATCGTCGAAAAAGTGCGTGCGCGACTCTCCCAAATTGTGCAAAAGATAAAAATCGAAATAGCCCGCACCCGTCTGCATAGCCCGCACCCGTCTGCTTCAAAGAGGTTTCAAATTGAGCCACCGCGTCGTCTTTGGTCTTGCAATTGAGCCATGCGGCGTTTTTGGTGGCAAGAAAAAATTTTTCTCTCGGCACGCGGTTGACCAGAGCCTGCCTTATCGCGTCCTCGCTGCCTGCGTAAGCGAAGGCGGTGTCGAAATAATTGAATCCCGCGTCGAGAAACATATCCACCATAGTCTTGACTCTTTCAACGTCGATGACGCCCTCTTTTTGCGGCAGTCGCATAAGACCGAAGCCGAGCTTTTTGACGTCGTCAAAATTTTTTGTCATGATAACCTCCTTTGGAGCGCGTTGAAAAACGGCTTTTCAATTATTTTAACCGCAAAAAAACCGTTTGTCAACTCCGTATTTTTCCGCGGTACAAACAACGCCGTCATGCGTGTCAACCGAGTTTAAAATATTCCTCGTCGGAAACAGGCTCCAGCCATTCGGTGGAGCAGCCCTGTCCGGGCTTTTCGACGGCTATATGCGAAAACCAGCTGTCTCTCGCCGCGCCGTGCCAATGCTTGACGCCCGCGCTTATTTCCACCGTGTCTCCCGCCGACAGGGGTCGCGCCTCCCCGCCCCACTCGCGGTACCAGCCGCGCCCGCTCACGCACAGCAGCAGCTGTCCTCCGCCTTTTTCCGCCTTGTGTATGTGCCAATTGTTTCGGCACGCCGGCTCGAAGGTGACGTTGACAACTTGAAGATCGCCGCCCGAAAGGATTTCCGTATAACTGCGCCCCTTAAAATATTTTTCATACGCCATATTTGGCTTGCCTATCGGAAAAAGACTCCTTGCCGCAAGCGCCTCTGCGCCGCTCTCCTTTTCCGTCCAGATATTTTTCGCCAGTCTGAAAGCCGCCCACGCCTTGGGCCAGCCTGCGTAAAAGGCCAGGTGCGTAAGAATTTCGGCTATTTCGTCGCCCGAAACGCCGTTTTCCTTTGCTTTGCGCATATGAAACTCGACAGAGGAGTCAAAAACACCCTCTACCGTCAATGCTGCGACTGTCAAAATACTGCGAATTTTAGGCGACAGCGCCTCCTCTCTCGACCATACCTCTCCGAAAAGCACGTCGTCGTTTAAACGGGCGAACAGGGGAGCAAATTCTCCCAAAGCGTCTTTTCCCGCCGTAACCTTTTTCATATTAAACACTCCGAAAAAAAATTTATATTGAGATTATAAGCCGTTTAAGCAAAATTGTAAAATGTCGTTTTGTAATGGCAGTCCATAACCTTAACGCATGACAAAGCCGCTCGTCAGTCGTGTCTGAAAAAGCTGTAAGGGTGTATGACGTGCTCTCCCGTTATGTCAAGCTCCTTTAATTTCGGCTCCTTGTGCACAACGGCAAGCTGTATTATCTTGTTGCCGTACTTTTTTCTTATTTTGTCCACAGCCTCGTCCAGCCTTTTCTGCCTGTCCGCTTTCACGCAATCGGAAAACATATCCGTCTGCACGCCTCCGAAATGAAAATCCGAAACGGACACGCCCAATCCTCTCACAGGCGTTTCCCAGTCGTAAACCCTGTCGAACAGATTGAGCGCCGCGCGGGCTATTTCGTTTGCGGCGCCCGTAGGACGCGGAAGCTTGCCCTGCTTGTGAAAGGAATTAAGGTCGCTGCCCCGCGCGAAAATGTGCGCGGTGCGCGCCAGAAAAAGCCCCGACTCGCGCATACGCGCCGCCACGGAATCGGCAAGCATAAATATGACCATGCTAACCTCTTCGCGGTTTTTCAAGTCTCTCCACACGGTAAGCGAGTTGCCTATGCTCTTAACGTTCTGCTCCTCGCTGGTCTTGACCACGCGGGAGGAGTCTTTTCCGTTTGCAAAATCGTGCAGCCACTCTCCCCATTTGCCAAGCCTGTGTTTAAGCGCGCCTCTGTCCGAGTTGGCAAGCTCTCCAATCGTAAAAATACCCATCCTATTGAGCTTGCCCTTTGTAGCGCGCCCGACGTAAAGCAGCTCCTCCGCAGGCAGCGTCCACACCGTCTGCCTGAAATTGTCGGGAGAAATGACGGTAACGGCGTCGGGCTTGTTCATATCGCTTCCAAGCTTTGCAAACACCTTGTTCCAGGACACGCCTATGCTTACCGTAAGCCCCAACTCCTTCTTTATCCGCCTGCGTAATGCGTGCGCAATTTCCTCGCCGCCCGCCTGCTTTCCCGATTCGGTCACGTCAAGCCAGCATTCGTCTATGCCGAACGCTTCTATTTTGTCCGTATAGTCCTCGTAAATCCGCCTTACCGCCCTAGAAACGTCTAAATATGCGGCAAAATCCGCCTTGACCTCCACCAGCTCCGGACCGCACTTCCGCTGCGCTTCCCACCACACGTCGCCCGTAGCCACTCCCGCGCGTTTGGCAATAAGATTTTTTGCCAGCACTATTCCGTGCCTGTCCTCCTTTGAACCGACCACAACAACGGGCTTGTCCCTGATTTCGGGATTGCGCAGGCACTCCACGGACGCGTAAAAATTATTCAAATCGCTGTGAAGAATAGTTCTCATTTTAAATTTTAACGCTTTTATATTCCCGTCATACAAGCGGCTTTTCCACAAACCAGCGGTTGGTGCGCGTTTCCACGTACAGCTCCCGCTCCGCTCCCGAAACCTTTATGTCAAATCTTTTGGTAAGTATGGCGCCCACGTGCCGCGCAGGCGCCATACCCTGCGAGAGCACGCGGTCGACGGCAAAAACCCTTCCGTCCTCCCACTCGAAGCTAAGCGGTCTCACGTTGCCCTCCCTGTCCACTTTAAGAGTCACCGCGACGTACACCTTTTCGTAATCCATAGAAAAAGTTTTGGCAAAGCCCCGAACTATTATACAACGCTTTAGCTGCGGCACAAATTTTCAATTTCAGCTTTTTTTCGCGCCGCACGTCCTACCGCGCGACAAGGCTTTTTTCGTCTGTTTTTGGCGAAAACGAAACAAATTCGGTCAAAACCTCCCTAACGGCGAATTTTTCATATCAAATATATAGAACATAAGTCTTTCGGAAAATCAGAATAGAATTATTGTTCTTAGATTTTTAATGAAAAATTTCGATTCGACTGAATTCGGAAAAAGATTGGGTATTCTCATGACGGAAACGAACATGACTCAATCCATGTTGGCGGCAAAAATCGACGTTTCGCAGCGCGCCGTTTCAAAATGGCTCAACGGAAAAAGCGAGCCTTCGGCGGGAGCTCTGTTCAGACTCGCCTTGTATTTTGAAACAAGCGCGGATTTTCTTCTAGGACTTTCGGACTACTGAAACGCCGACGCTTTTTTGTCCGCGCGTATGTCGGGCGCGGGCTTTTTCGACGCGCGCAAAAACAAACAAAGCTCATTCGTCAAGCACGAAAGTCATTTTTACGGGATTGTGGTCGGTAAACTCGAAGCCTGTGTCTATGTTCTCCACCTCTTTGACCGTCACATTGTCCGACACGATAAATCCGTCTATCACCAAAGTATAATTTACGCCCTTTGTGTAAGGCATTTCGCTGCACCTGCACGTGGGCGCGTTCAACGACGCGGCGAATGAAAAATGCTCAGGCAAATCTTCCTCCCTCAACGGATACACCCAGTCGGGCTTTTGCTGACGTGTGGGAAAATATCCTATGCTGCCCGCAATATCGTGATTGAAATCTCCGCCTACTATGACGTAATTGCCTTTCAAGTATTCCGAGGAAATAAACCGCGAAAGAGTTTCCCACTGCCTGCGCCTGACAACGCCGCCGCGGTCGTAAGCAGACATATGCTGATTGACAAGAACAAGCCGCTTTTCGCTGTTTGACACGGGAAAATACGTCGCGGAAAAACAGCGGTCCAAATCGAAATATTTTGCAAAGCCTCCCGATACGGGATAAGAATACCTGACGCTTTTCTCCGCCTGTTTTGAGAAAAGGGTGACTATACCCGCGCGGGTTTTTCCGTGCGGGTCGTTCAACGGATACAAAAGATAAGCCGTGTGGAAATTTTCGGCATACACGGACGAATAGTCGCGGAATGCCTCTCTCGCCGCTTCAAGCTGATTTACCCCGCGCGCCCGGTGGGACTTTTCGTCCACCTCCTGAAACAGCATGAAATCGGGCTTCAACGCGCGGGCGGCGGAAAACGCTCCCTCCGTGTTGCGGACGACCGCTTCCCTGCTCGCCGCCTTGCCGTACTTTCCGCGTATGAGCATGTCGCCGTCAAGCATACGCCCCTTGTTCATGAAAAAGGAAAAATCCTTGTCGTATGCGCCGAAGCCTATGTTGTAGGTGCCCACGACATAGCTTTCTTTCGTGCGCACCTTTTCGGTTTCGGGGTTTTTTATTTCCAGCGTTTTTTCGTCCTCAATCCTGCGATATTGCAGCACGACGTAAAGCACGTAAACAATAGCAAACAATATTACGGCGGCGACGATGCCTGCGGCTATTTTAAAGAACATTTTTTCTCCCTCGCAAAATATTTTCCGCAAATACCCTTAGCGGCGGCGTATTCGGGGAACCCATTTTAACACCGTAAAAGCCGCCTGTCAATTGCAACGCGGCTGCCTTGTCTGAAAGTACGTCGGCGACGCGCGTTTTTTGCGGGCAAAATTTTTAAATCGGCGCGGTTGACGCACGGAAATATTCAAAGCAAAATCCCGCCTGAAAACCGCCGTTGACAATATGCAGTAAGTGTGATAAGATAACAATATAATTTTCTTTGAGCTGCGCGAACGACTCCCCCGCCGACAAACTAAGGACAAACGCAAGACGCCCGTTCCCGCAGTTTTTCAACTGTATTTAAAGAAAACTCTATTGTTCAAAAAGGAGGGAAGCATGAAAAAGAAAGCAGCCTTATTCAGTCTGACAATTTTACTGCTGTTTTTGGCAACAGGCTTGACGGCGTGCAACGAAAGAAACAGAATTTTTCGTTACGGTTATTGGCAATATATAGTCGTAGGCAAAGAATCCAGAATACCGAAAAACAAAAACGACAGCGTGATTGCCGTCGTCGGGCTTACCGAGTCGGGCGCAGAACAGCTCGCGCTCGACGTGCCGAGCGCCATAAACGGCACGGAAGTGGCATATTTAGGCTTTGAAAAATACGATATCGCTATCAATTATTATGCTATAACAAGCCGCAATCTGCTGCGACTGTATATACCCGAGAATATCTTATCGATTAAGCCGTATGTTTTTGAGTCTCTTTCCGCTCCCGACGCCAAGATTATTTACAACGGAGCGGCGGAACCGAGAGTTCATTTCAGCAGCTCCCCCGAAATTTACGTTTACAGGGAGCTCTACGAAAAAATCAAAAGCAAACACGCCGACTGTTTAGACGAAGAAGGCTCTACCGATTGCCCGTCATGTCCATGGATTTTGGAAACATTCGTACCTGCCAACGTAGCGTTTTTGAACAACTACTCCGCAGCAGTCAACAGAGGATATTTCAGGGCTGAGGACGTTGAAAGCGGCGAAAAGATTCCCGAGCCGCCCGCGCCCGAGCGCGAAGGATATGTTTTTACGGGCTGGTATACCGAAGCGGAAGCAATAAATCTGTGGGACTTCGATACAAAGGCGGAGATTCCCGACGGCGAAGAGCTGAGACTGTATGCAGGTTGGAAAAAGCTTTGATTTATAACCAAGCATAAAAAACCGAGCGGCAAAAATCCGTTTGCCGCTCTTTCTTTTTCGTTCAGTCGAATAAATATTCTTAAAATTTCCTTTTGTGATATATCGATTGGTCAGTCGCAGCGCTCGTGAACACGAAAAAAAATTAAAAGCGCGCTAAAAGCCGTTTTCTTTAAAAAACAAAATAGATAACAAAAAAACAGCAATGGGCAAGGATATTTTTCGTTAAATATCGGAAAAAGGCGCGGGAAAATAAATATATTTCCGCGCCTGTAATTATTTACCGTCAGCCTTTGATTGCATCGACAGGCTTCATCTTGATGATTTTTCTGAGCGGAATCAACGCCGCCAAAACAGGAATTCCTATACATGCGATTAAGGAGAACAGAAATGTCCAAACGTCGTATCTTAACCACAGGATACCTTCCAGCGTTATGTCGCACATAAGCTGATTCGTTACCGCAACCGCCCCGAATATAAGTGCGGTGGCTAACACTAAGGTAATCAGTGCCAAAATCAATATCTTAATCAGATAAATTTTCACTACGTCGCCCGCCTGTATTCCCATAGCCCGCAAGATTCCTATTTCCCGCTTCTGATTGAGTATCGAATATGAAATCACGTTTATAATCATCAGGATGGTTATGACCAAAAGCACTGCGGCAAGTAGGGCAAAAATAATCGCGAATTGTAAGAATATAGGCTCCTGTTCATATACCTTAATCGAAAATCCGGATAAAGGCAAAACGCCGTCTTTTCTCAGTTTTCTAAAAAGTGTTCTATAATTGACAGACGGTTCTGTTTTTAATAACGCTCCCTTTTCTCCGAATCCAAATCCGCAAGCATAAAAATCCGTAGTTTCGTCTTTGGACATATATATACCGGGACGATCATTATTTCCCTCGGCGTCATAAAAAATCGGCTCATAATACACTCCTGCCAGAATCATATCGTCTAATACTACCAGCGCTTCCGATTCGCCTTGCTCCCTGAGGCTCATGGTAAATGTTTCGCCGATATACTCGGGGCGTGTATTGTTGACGTAATCCGGTTCAAAATATTTCCGATACAAATCGGCTGAAAATACTACCTCGCGTCCCTTCGGCTGATACGTTTCCGTCCCGTTTGCAGTTACGCAATTTTCAACTGCTTCATCATAAATAAAGAAATATTGCAGGTCTTTTACAGAGCTATTATGCGTAATCTCAAACTCCAACGGGTGATTGACCTGTAAATCTTCCTCCTCATGCGTTGCATCTTGATACTCGTTTACTAAAAACCGTTTTTCATATTTTACCGCGCCTTTTTTTGAAATAAACATAGTGGCATACGAGCATGCCTCGGCTTTTTCTTTTTCAAGTTCCGTCAAATCTTCCTTTAAAGCCAGATAATAATATGGTTCAATATGCGGATTCGGCAATTGTACGTAAACATATTCATAATAATTGAGAAAATCTGTTTTTACTACGCCTGCTATTTTCAAGCCGGCACAATTTCCATTGGGTATTTGTACGCCTATATATTGACTGTAATTTTCGGCAATTTCTTCCAATTCCAATAAATAGTGTAAATTTAAATCTGTCACATAGCAATCATTATCCTCAATGAGTTCTACCGCTCCGTCATAAAATTCATAACCCATATCCGTTACTTCGGATTTTTGCCCGACAAAAACCACAGCGCCCAAGTTTGAACTGAAAATCTTGCGTGCCCCTATCTCATCCACCGTTTTTTCGGCAAGCCTCAGCCTCCTATTATTGCTTGTTGGAGGTAGAATTCCTTTTCTGGTTTGAATTAATATAATGTGTTCTGCGCCGCTTTTTTGATACGTATCTGCCAAAACGTAAGAGGAATCAAAACGCGCAAACAACTGGCTCCACAACAGGACGGTCATAGATAAAAACAGCAGAATCAAGGCGGCAATGGAGCGTCCCTTCTGGTAAGCGAGATTTTTTACGCCTCTCTTTACTATCTCCCGAGAGGGCAGCCGCTTGACAGCTTTTTCTTCTTTGGCTTCCGTCATTGCCTGCCCGGTATACGGAGCGCTGTCCGACACGATTTCTCCGTCCGAGAGTTCGATTACGCGCTCGCCGTATTTATTTGCGGCTTCCCTGTCGTGCGTAACCACAACGACCAGACGCTTTTCGGATACCTTTTTCAGCAACTCAAAGATTTCTTTTCCGGTCGCGCTGTCTAAATTGCCCGTCGGTTCATCCGCCAATATGACTGCCGAATTTTTTGCCAATGCACGCGCTACGGCTACCCGCTGTTTCTGCCCTCCGGACAATTCGTTTGCGTAGCGGTCTGCATATTCCGCCAATCCAACGTCCTCCAATGCGCTTGAAACGTCTAAGATTTCATGCGAAAGCACACCGGCAAGACGTATATTCTCCGTTACCGTATCGTTTTCCAGAAGATTATACTCCTGAAAAACGAATCCGATATACTTTGAACGATATGCGTCTGCAAGGGTGGGATTGTTAAGGTCTGTTTCCCGTCCGTAAATGGACAGCGTTCCGGACGTCGGCGTATCTACTGCTCCTATCATGTTCAGAAGCGTAGTTTTGCCGCATCCGCTTTTCCCCACGATAAAGATAAGCCCTTTTTCCGGCAACTCTAAAGTAACATTTTTCAATGCCTCTATGCTGTTTCCG
>OHPL01001666.1_pt1 | contig 10969 bp, 7 predicted proteins | sample 1577711 | NCBI WGS metagenome assembly OHPL01 (sample SAMEA3879538, study PRJEB24766) | human gut metagenome | biome: human-associated habitat; feature: feces | place: USA | collected 1985/1987
CTCGTTCACAAGCTTGCGACAGGTTGGAAATAGCAGGGACGTCCCTGCATCACGCCCCGCTTTGCTGCGCTCGTTTTTGCGTAAAATGGGTTTATGATCGCTAACATAGTTTGCGGAGGAGTTGACAAATTGCAGGTTGAGATACTCTCTGTGACGGTTTGTACCATATTGCGTTTATGCAAAGGCTATACAATGATAAGTAATACTAATACTAAACACCAATAAAAAACAGCCGCATATCCTTTTTACGGGATATGCGGCTTGATTTTTGTACTTTTTCAGAACTTAAAATCCTCGTTTGAGTCGGTCTTGTCTTCTGCTTCGGGAGCAGGAGCAGCTGCAGGCTCATCGGAATCGAGCTTGTCAAGCTCTTCGGGTGTTTCGCTTGTGCAGGAACTGCAAGAGCAGTCGTCACAATCGTCGTCGCAGTCATCGCCGAAGTACATCTCATCATCATCGTCATAGTCGTAATCGTACTGTTCAAGCTCTTCGTGCTTCTTCATTGCATAAACAGCGGCTGCTGCGCCTGCTGCTGCGGAAACCAATGCGAGAAATACTGCACCGAATCCTTTCATATTAAACAACTCCTTTATAGCGGGGAAAACCCCGCGGGCAATTCGCGCCGCGCTCTGCTTGCGTTGCGCTTTGTTTATAGTGAAAATAAGTCCGTGTTCGCGAATAGAATTTTGTTTGCAAGCTTGACAAATCAAAATCTATTGTTAAAAAATCTGAACACCTGTCTATATATTTAATATTATAACACATAAGCTTTAAAAATACAACATTTTTTCGGGATAATGGCAAATTATTTTTATTCAATTTGTGATTTTTCGATATAATTATACAATTTGTAATATAAAATACAGGTTTTACAGTAAATTTACGGAACTAAAATAATTCCGCATTCCGAATTCCGAATTCCGAATTCCGAATTTAAATAATTACGAATTAATTTATCCGTATATCCTCTTAGCCACATCAACGGTTTCCTTTGCGTCCTTGGCATAGAAATCCGCACCGATGCTTTCCGCATATTCGGGTGTGAGGACTGCGCCGCCGACTACTACCTTGCAGCCGGGATACTGCTCGCGGAGAAGCTTTACCGTTGCCTCCATCGAGCAGAGCGTTGTTGTCATAAGCGCCGAAAGTCCGACAAGCTTTACCTTGTTTTCGATAGCCGCATCGACAACAGCCTGATAATCAACATCACGTCCGAGGTCAATTACCTCATAGCCATAGTTTTCGAGCAGAACTTTTACGATGTTCTTTCCGATATCGTGAATATCACCCTTTACCGTTGCAAGAACTACCTTGCCCTTTACAACGGGCGCGGAGTTGTTCATTATCATATTGTTTCGGATAACTTCAAACGCCGCCTGCGCAACGCCTGCGGACATTATGAGCTGGGGCAGGAAGATTATGCCCTTTTCAAAGTCCTCGCCTATCTTGTCGAGCGCAGGAATGAGGATATTATCGACAATTTCCATTGAATTTGTGGTCTGTAAAAGCTCCTCCGTGACCTTTGCGCCCTCGGCTTTAAGTCCGTTCTTCACGCAGTACATAAGATCGTGCGTTTCACCGCCTGCGGCTTTCGGGATCGGACTTGGCGGAGTTTTTTCACCTGCATAAGCCGCGATGAATTCTACCGAGTTTACATCTATCGCAGTGAGAAGTCGGTAAGCACGAACTGCGCCCGTCATTGATGCAACATTCGGATTCATTATCGGCAGGTCAAGTCCGTTCGTAAGGCACATCTGCAGGAAGTTGCAGTTGATAAGCTCACGGTTCGGCAGACCGAACGAGATATTTGAAACACCGAGCACCGTTTTGAGTCCAAGCTCCGTTTTTACCCTATGCAAAGCCTCGACAGTTTTCATAACGTTAGCCTGCTCTGCCGAAGCGGTGAGGGTCAGACAGTCGATAAAGATATTCTCCTTTGAGATACCCATTTCAATCGCCTTGTTCATAATGCGTTCGGCTATTTCAAAACGCTTTTCGGCGGTTTTCGGAATTCCATCTTCGTCAAGGGTAAGTCCTACAACTGCCGCGCCGTATTTTTTTACGATAGGGAGAATTTTCTCCATCGAGCCTGCTTCACCGTTCACGGAGTTGACGATAGCCTTTCCGTTGTAAACACGCAGAGCGGCTTCGATAACCTCGGGAATAGTCGAGTCGATCTGCAACGGCAGGTCGGTAACGCCCTGAAGAGCCTTAACGGTGCGTACCATCATTGCCTTTTCGTCAATTTCGGGCAGACCGACGTTTACGTCAAGTATCTCTGCGCCTGCCTGCGACTGCTCGATAGCCTGACCGAGGATATAGTCGATATCACCCTTACGGAGAGCTTCCTTGAAAAGCTTTTTGCCCGTTGGATTGATGCGCTCACCGATTATTCTCGGCTGATTTATAACAACGACCTTTTCGGCGGAGCAGACAGCAGCTTCGCACATCGGGGTGTTTTTCTCATATCTGAGCGGTTCAAGTGCCTTTTTGAGCGCACTGATATAGTCAGGGTTCGTTCCGCAGCAGCCGCCCGTGAGCTTTATGCCGTACTTGACAAGCTTTGCGGCACTCTCGGCGAATTCTTCGGGGGTAACGTCATATTCATTCGTTACGGGGTTCGGAAGTCCTGCGTTCGGCTTTGCAACTATCGGGAGCTTTGTCCATTTGGAAAGCTCCTCAATAATGGGGGCAAATTCACGGGGGCCGAGCGAGCAGTTCACGCCGACAGCGTCTGCGCCCAAGCCTTCGAGAGTGAGAGCCATTGCACCGACGGAACAGCCCGTAAATGTGCGGAGATTCTGCTCGAATGTCATTGTCACGATAACGGGGAGGTCGGTATTTTCCTTTGCGGCGAGGAGTGCAGCTTTTGCTTCGTAAAGGTCGGTCATCGTTTCGATAACGATAACGTCCGCGTCCTTTCCTGCGAGCATTTCTTCCTTGAAGTAGTCGTAAGCCTCCTCAAATTTGAGAGTTCCCGTCGGTTCAAGAAGCTGACCGATAGGACCAACGTCAAGAGCAACAAGAGCCTTGTCCCCTGCGGCTTTTCGGGCATTTTTTATAGCCGCCGAGATAAGCTCGTCAACGGTCTTTCCCGTTTCAGCCATTTTATATGAGTTCGCACCGAAAGTATTCGCATAAACTATCTGCGAACCTGCGTCAACATAAGCCTTATGCACCGAGGTTATAAGCTCGGGCTTATCAAGGTTCAGAAGCTCGGGGACTTCGCCCGTTTTAAGTCCGCCCTTTTGCAGCATGGTTCCCATGCCGCCGTCAAGAAATACGAACTCATTTTCCTCCAAAAGCTTATAAAAGCGTTCTTTTTTATTCAATATGTACACCTGCTTCCATTTTTGCGGTAGGTGCAGCGATCTCTCATTGAGCAGACGGCGCAGCCTCGCCTTTTTTTCTCTATCGGTTCTTTCGACAGTCCTATCACCGCCGTTACGGACTTTCTCGGTATCATTATGAAGCTTTCGCTGACGTTCAAGCCTATTTCACGAGAGGCATTCACGGCATCGACAAATTTTTTCTGACAGTCTATCGGCATATCACCGTAACCGGGGGAAAATCTCCACGTCATATTCATTTCGGGAAAGCTTTCCCTTATGACTTCCTCGGCTTTGTTGCAGACCTGCTCTATAGCACAGCCTGCCATTGCGTCAATTACAACAGCCGCCGCCATATCGGAAACCTGCTCGGTGCGGATAAGCCTGTCGACATCTCCGCCAATAGTTGCCGCGAGCAGCACGGCTTTTTCGCAGGACGCAAGGTGGCGGCTTATGTCTTTTCCCGAAAGCACAAGCTCCGAGTCGGCTAAAGCAACTTCGTCCTCGGTCATATTTTCAATATCAAAAACTCGGAACGTGAATTTTCCGTGCGCCGCCGCAAGAAGCTTTTTTTCGCAGCTGTCCATAAGCACCGAAAGGTTCTCATCGGGAGTACTTCCTCCTGCAGCGAGGTATCTCAAAGCCTCCGCACGGCTGATAGGTTCGATCTTTACCGTATTCATTCTTTTTCCTTGTGGGGATGCCCCCACGGGCTGTTCGCGCCGCGCTTCACTTTGTTTCGCTTGTTTGCGTTAAAAATAAGCTTGCGTTCGCGAATATGGCTTTATTGGGCATCATAAAATAAATGCCTACTTGTTACATATATTTACTCGGTATAACTCAGACAGATCACGAATGTTCTGTACAAGATGAAAAGCAGAAAATGCCGACCACGACAATGATCGGCTTTTCCGAAAAATTTTTATGCGAACGGATTCTCCGTCTTGTAAAGCATACCCTTAGGCTGATTGAAGCCAACGCTCTGCACACCGAGGTAACGGAAAACGTTGAAAAGTGCCTTTCCGTTGTGTGCGAACGTTACTGCGCCATGGTGAGGGAATCTTCCCTCGATGAGAACGTGACGATAGAATCGACCCATTTCCTTTATTGCGAAAATTCCTATGCCGCCGAATGAACGGGTTGCAACGGGGAGAACTTCACCCTCTGCAACATACGCTTTAAGCTCTGCATCGGCGTTGCTCTGGAGGCGGAAGAACGTGATCTCGGACGGAGCGATATCGCCCTCGAGAGTACCTCTTGTGATATCGGGTTCTTTATCGGGTTCAAGACCTCTGTGCATAATGAGCTGATACTTCATTTCCTTTGCGGAAAGCTTTTCTGCTGCTGTGTTTCCGCAGTGGAAGCCCATAAATGTATCTGTGAGGGAATAGTCGAATCTGCCCTTTATCTCTTCGTTGTAGAGGTCGGCAGGGACAGTGTTGTTGATGTCGAGAAGAGTTACAACATCGTCCGAAACGCACTGACCTATGAACTCGCTCACTGCGCCGTAGATGTCAACTTCGCAGGCGCAGGGTATACCCTTTGCGGTAAGGCGGCTGTTGACATAGCACGGCACAAAGCCGAACTGCGTCTGGAATGCAGGCCAGCACTTGTTTGCGAATACGACATATTCTCTCGAACCCTTGTGAGCCTCTGCCCAGTCGAGAAGAGTTATCTCAAACTGCGCAAGCTTTGGCAAAATTCCGGGCATCTTGTTGCCTGCGCCAAGCTCGCTTTCCATTTCCTTTACAACGCCGTCAATGCGTGCATCGCCTGCGTGTTCGTTGAAAGCGGCAAAAAGGTCAAGCTCGGAGTTTTCTTCGATCTCAACGCCGAGGTCATAAAGTCTTGCGATAGGTGCATTGCAGGCAAGGAAGTCCTGCGGACGGGGGCCGAATGTGATGACTTTAAGGCTCGCAAGTCCGAGCACGGTTCTTGCAACGGGGATAAAGTCGGCGATCATATCCGCAACTTCGTAAGGGTTTCCAACGGGATATTCGGGTATGTAAGCCCTGACATTGCGAAGTCCGAGGTTGTAGCTTGCATTGAGCATACCGCAGAAAGCGTCGCCTCTGCCGTCAACGAGGCTGTCGCCGAATTCTTCCGCTGCCGCTGCGAACATAACGGGCAGACCAAACTTCTTCGCAAGAAGAGTTTCAGCCGTTTCGGGTCCGAAGTTTCCGAGATAAACCACAAGTGCATTGACACCTGCTTTTTTGAGGTCATCAAGAGCGCAGAGCATATCGTTCTCGTTCTCGACAGTTACGGGACATTCGTAAATGTCGATGTTCTTCTCCTTGCAAGCCTTGACAACGCTGCTTCTTCTTGAAGCGGAGAGAGATTTCGGGAAACAGTCACGGCTCACAGCCGCAATTCCCAGCTTTACGGTTGGCATATTCTTCATAACATTTTCGTCCTTTCAAAAAAGCGGCACAGTCCCACTGCACCGCTTTTGATCTACATTATTTATGCGTTGGGATCACGTGGTTTCGGGCGTCGAGATAGCAACCTCGCTCTTTACGTCCTTTTCGGTAAGCTCGATCTCGAACTCGGTAGCATAGTAACCTGCAACATCGTTGACCGTATCGTATGTGAGCGTCATTGAGAACACAAGGTCATAGCTGCTTGCGGATATCTTCTGGCTGTAAACGAGCTCCATATCGATATCTTCCGTGCCGACCATTGTTCCGCCTGCAACAGAACCCTCGTCAACGCAGTGCTTGTTGACAAGCTCGACCGTCTTTTTGTCGAAATAATCCTGAGCGGCTGCTCGGTCTATAAGGCAATGGACTTCCTCACTGTAGCCTTTGAGATAGATCTCATCATCACCCTTTTTCGTCTTGAAATTATATGTAATTATCGAATCATCGGAATAGTAATACTGATCCTCCGCAGGAACAAGCGCCGAAACTTCGGCATTAAGGTCTGTATCGGGATTGATGCTCCAGATAGTGGTATCATCGTCCCAGTAAAGCTCCACCCCGTCAGGCTGCATCGAAACTATCTTCGTAAGAGGCATACCGAGCTTTATTTTTGTCAAAATGCCGCTGTATGCCGGGGTTTCCGCTGCTTCTTCGCCTCCGCAGCCGGCAAGGAGCATAACGCATGTCATAACAGAAAGCAGTACCGCCAGAATTCTTTTCATTGTCTTCAACCGTCCCTTATATTTCAAAATGTCGCAGAGTTGTTGTATGTTCTGCACAATAAAACGTTTAAGAAAAACAATACCCAAAAATTTCCTTGTAAACGTTTAATGGGCGCAATACTCTGCATTTACTCTATATTGTAATACAAAAACACGAAAAAGTCAACGAAAAAATCTAAATTTCTCTTGAAGAAGTGATTTTGTTATGATAGAATAAAATCAAAGCAAATATCGCTTAGAAAGGAAGTTTTGCCAATGTCCGAATTCAATGAAAGAAAAGCAAAGGTTTTTGACGCTTATGAAAAGCTCATCAGCCGCAAAAACGAAAAAACCGATTATATGGGCGGCGCTTATGACCGCTATAAGTACCCCGTTCTCACAGCCGATCACGCCCCCGTTATCTGGAGATATGACCTTGACCCCGAAACGAATCCGTTCTTTATGGAACGCCTCGGCATCAACGCAGTCCTCAACTCGGGCGCTATAGAGCTCAACGGAAAGTTCTACCTTGTTGCAAGAGTAGAGGGCAACGACAGAAAGTCATTCTTCGCAGTTGCAGAGAGCGACAGCCCCGTTGACGGTTTCCGCTTCTGGGACTACCCCGTTCTTCTCCCCGATACCAACCCCGAAGAGACCAACGTTTATGATATGCGTCTGACCAAGCACGAGGACGGCTATATCTACGGCGTGTTCTGCTCCGAAAGCAAGGACACATCGTCCGGCGACCTCTCCGCCGCAGTTGCACAGGCAGGCATCGTCCGCACAAAGGATCTCAAAACATGGGAAAGACTTCCCAACCTTAAATCAAAGTCCCCGCAGCAGAGAAACGTTGTCCTCCACCCCGAATTCGTGAACGGAATGTATGCATTCTATACACGTCCGCAGGACGATTTCATTCAGACAGGCTCGGGCGGCGGCGTTTGCTTCGGACTTGCAAAGGATATCACCAACGCTGAGATCTGCACAGAGGAGACCGTTATCTCCCCAAGAGTTTACCACACTATCACAGAGGTAAAGAACGGTGCAGGTGCAGTTCCTATAAAGACACCAAAGGGCTGGATACATATTGCCCACGGCGTAAGAAACACAGCCGCAGGACTTCGCTACGTTATCTACGTATTTGCGACCGACCTTAACGACCCGTCCAAGCTCATCGCATCGCCATCGGGACTTTTCATCGCTCCACACGGTGAAGAAAGAGTCGGCGACGTTTCCAACGTTGTATTTACCAACGGCGCTATCGTTCGCGAAAACGGAGAGGTTTATATCTATTACGCTTCTTCCGATACAAGAGTACACGTTGCTTCAACAACAGTTGAAAAGCTTATGGACTATACATTCAATACCCCGTCCGACCCGCTCCGCTCCGTAGACTGCGTAAAACAGAGATATGAGCTTATCTCCAAGAACCTTGAGTATATGAAAAATCACAGGGACTAAAAGAGCGAAAACATTACACGGACAGTGTAATACCAACAAATAAAACAGGCGCAATTCACATAATGTCTAAAATGTGAACTGCGTCTTTTCTTTTTAATAAGTTTAATAACTTTTACACTAAATTAGCGTATTCAATGCAGGTGATTGACAAAACACCTCATAAATGGTAAAATAAAATTATGGGCATACCAAAAACGGTAGGCGGTCAATTCCTGCTCCCTGAAAGGGGGCGTTGCTATGGGTGTTATCGAGGTACTTACGCTCGGTCTACTTATTTGCGCTGTAATACAGATCATGCAAAATAGCAATAAAAAGAAGTAACCGCCCAGTCTCTCAATCTTGGCGGCTACTTTTTCGCTAAAACTCGGGAGCGACCGTCTATCGGTATGCCCTCTTTGTACTTATATTATAAGACTTTTGCAATGATTTGTCAAGTAGATTTTTGCTTTTAAACGCTGTGATTGTTAATACAAACTATAACACAATAAAACGGTGTATTTGTTCCGAATAATTGACAAAATACATCATAAATGGTAAAATACATTTATGGGCATACCAGAACGGTAGGCGGTCGATTCCTGCTCCCGGAAAGGAGCGCTGCTTTATGAGTATAATTGAAGTACTTACTTTAGGAATACTTATTTGCGATATCATTAAGATACTGCTTGAAAGCAAAAAGAAATAACCGCCCAGAGCGACCAAACTTGGACGGTTATTCTTAAACCATTCAATTAGGGAGCGACCGTCTATCGGTATGCCCTCTTTGTACTTATATTATAAGACTTTTAAACAATAATGTCAAGTGCTTTTTGCGTTTTGTTTTCGATACGAATTGTCAATTAAAAAACTGTAAACTAAAATCCCAAAACCCCTTTATTTTTTCCGAAATTTGAGTTATAATATTTTTATAGGTCAAGTTTTACGCCGACCGTTGCTGTTCGGCGCTTTTTTATTTTATAAAATAAGGAGCAAAATAATATGAAAGACGGTTTTATCCGATGCGCTGCCATCACACCCGATATAAAAGTTGCAGACTGCAATTACAACGCTGAACATATAATCACACTTGCAAGGCAGGCTGCCGAAAAAGACGTTTGTGCCGCTGTTTTTCCCGAGCTTTGCATAACGGGCTACACCTGCGGTGACCTTTTCCTGCACAAAACGCTGCTTGACAGTGCAAGGCTGGCGCTTCTCTCTATTGCAGAAGAGACTTCCGACCTTGATATGCTTATTTTTGTCGGACTTCCCGTTTCGTTCGACGGAAAGCTTTACAACTGCGCCGCTGCCGTCAAGAGCGGAAAGATACTTGGACTTGTACCGAAAATAAATATCCCGAATTACAGCGAATTTTATGAGGCACGTCACTTTGCTTCGGGCGAGGGCGTTTACGGAAACGTTGAAAGCCTTGACAATGCGCCGATAGGTCAGCTCCTTTTTGAGAGCAATATCGAGGGACTTGTCTTTTCCGCAGAGATTTGTGAGGACTTGTGGGTTGTCGAGCCGCCCTCCTGCGACCTTGCTGCGGCAGGTGCTACCGTTATCTGCAACCTCTCCGCTTCGGACGAGGTCATCGGCAAGAGCGAATACCGCCGTCAGCTTGTAAGATCGCAGTCGGCACGTCTTGTCTGCGGCTATATCTACGCCGACGCAGGACTTGGCGAATCAACGCAGGATATGGTTTTCAGCGGTCACAACCTTATATGCGACAACGGGACTCTTATCGCAGAGAGCAGGAAATTCACCACGGGCATAACCTATTCCGAGATAGACATTCAGCGCATCGACAGTGAACGCCGCAGAATGAACACTTTCCCGCAGTTCGCAAAGCAGGACTACCGCCGTGTGAAGTTTGAGCTTATCCTGCGTGACATCACCCTCACAAGAAAATACGAGCCTATGCCGTTCGTTCCGAGCGACAAGACCGACCTCGAATCGCGCTGCGAGGATATCCTTACAATGCAGGCAACGGGACTTATGACCCGACTTCGCCATATCGGCTGCAAAAATGCCGTTATCGGACTTTCGGGCGGTCTGGACAGCACACTTGCACTCATCGTTACAGTCCACGCATTCGATATGCTCGGACTTGACCGCAAGGGCATCGCAGCCGTTACAATGCCTTGCTTCGGCACTACAAAGCGCACAAAGAGCAATGCCTGCAAGCTTGCCGAAGCATACGGCGCAACGCTTATCGAGGTGAACATTTCTGCCGCTGTCCGTCAGCACTTCGCCGATATCGGACAGAGCGAGGACGTTCACGATGTCACCTACGAAAACGGTCAGGCCCGTGAGCGCACACAAGTCCTTATGGACATCGCAAACAAGCAGAACGGCATCGTTATCGGCACTGGCGACCTTTCCGAGCTTGCCCTCGGCTGGGCGACCTACAACGGCGACCATATGTCGATGTACGGCGTGAACGGCAGCATCCCGAAAACATTGGTCAAATACCTGGTCGAATGGGTTGCCAATCACAAGGTGGACGATGCCTCCCGCCTCACCTTGCTGGATATCGTCGACACGCCGATCAGCCCCGAACTGATCCCGGCAGACGAGAACGGCAACATCAAGCAAAAGACAGAGGACTTGGTCGGCCCGTACGAACTGCACGACTTCTTCCTCTACCATTTCCTGCGTTTCGGTTCCCATCCGTCCAAGATTTATTTCTTAGCGCAAAAAGCCTTCGCAGGCATCTACGACAATGCAACGGTCAAGAAATGGCTCTACACCTTCTTCCGCCGCTTCTTCCAACAACAATTCAAACGCAGTTGCCTGCCAGACGGCCCCAAGGTCGGCTCCGTCAGCCTCTCGCCACGTGGTGACTGGCGTATGCCGAGCGATGCGGTGTCGCGACTTTGGTTGGAAGAGATAGAACGGATCAACATATAGATACCGAACCGATTCACCCGACAAAGATACGAAACCATAAAAAAGCAAAGTCGATTAGAGTCGATTAAAATGACTGCTAAAACGATTTTTATTGGTATTCATTGTTTTATTGATAGCTATGTCCATTTGCAAACGATCAATAAAACAGTGAATACCAATACATTGC
>OHPL01001668.1_pt1 | contig 10951 bp, 5 predicted proteins | sample 1577711 | NCBI WGS metagenome assembly OHPL01 (sample SAMEA3879538, study PRJEB24766) | human gut metagenome | biome: human-associated habitat; feature: feces | place: USA | collected 1985/1987
TCTCCGGTAAGACGCGTGAAATAACATTGGACGGGCAAGCCTTTTTCGATGTGGCGAAGAATCGCGAAAAACCTTTTATCGTCCATACGGAGGATATGAGTGTGGAGGCGTTGGGGACTGCGTTCGAATTGTTCAGTTACAACATGGAAAATAAGATGGAAGCGATTCTCCTGAATGGCAAGATCAAAGTAAGTGTGGAGAATAAGGAAACAAACCAAATGAAAGAATACTTCGTCTCTCCCGACGAAAAGATTTTGGTGGACCGGCAGACCGGCAAGATCACCAAACAGATTGTGGATGCCGACAAATATACCGCTTGGCGCAAACAAAAGATGCTGAGTTTCGAAAACGAAAAACTATCCATGATCATCCCACGTCTCGAACAGTGGTACGGCAGAAAGGTGATGTGCCAAAAGGATCTGGCTGATAAATACCGGTTCACTTTCAAGGTGAGGGATGAGTCGCTAGATCGGATACTTTTTATGATAAAAGCTTCTTCTCCATTACAGTATAAAGAGGAGAAGAATGGTGATTATACATTGACTTTAAAATAACTTATTATAAACAACTTAATTCTAATGCTTATGGGATAAAAAAGAGTTAACCTTTAAAAAATTGGAAGATGCCGGCAAGCACCTTCCAATCAGAGAGTTTTCAAAAAATGCTTGTCATAGGAGTCCAAGCCAAAGACTTGCATTTATTATTCATCAAAAACTATTACAAAGTTATGGAAAAAAACAGTGAGAGGGGGTATTGTATCCCGTTATTTAGAAAAACTAAACGTATCATGAAGATCACAACCTTATTTTCGTTGGGAGTTGCATGCTGTATTTCTGCCTCTACTTATGCGCAGAACTACAAAGTGTCGATCAACAAGCAGAACAGCAGTATTATTGAAATCCTTAGAGAAATTGAAAAAAGCAGTGAGTTTACATTCTTTTTTAACGATAATCGTGTGAATGTCAACAAAACTGTGAGTGTCAATGCCCAAAATGCTACATTGGAAGATGTACTGGATCAGGTGTTGAAAAATACCGGCTACAAGTATCAAATTATCGATCGCCAAGTGTTGATCAAGGTTTCGGACAACCTCTTATTGAGCGGTGTTCAACAGAATAAGAAAACTGTTACAGGTGTAATCCTCGATGAATCCGGCTTGCCGGTCATTGGTGCCAATGTGGTGGAGAAGGGGACTACTAACGGCACGATAACGGATGCGGAAGGGAGGTTCTCCCTTAATGTTGCATCTGATGCAACATTAATAGTTTCCTATATCGGATATATTCAGAGTGAAATATCTGTAAAAAATAAAACATCTGTGTCTATAACAATGAAGGAGGATGCAGAATTGTTGGATGAAGTAGTGGTAATTGGCTATGGATCGGCTCGTAAGGGGGATTTGACCGGTCCGATATCCAGTGTCAAAGGAGCTTCCTTAACAGAACGTTCTACTCAAATGCTGTCTACGGCTATGCAGGGGCAGATTTCGGGTGTGGAGGTTACTCGTTCTTCCGGGGGTCCTGGTAATTCTGCTACGATACGTGTTCGTGGTGTGACGACACTTTCCAATAACGACCCGCTTGTAATTATAGACGGTGTACCCGGTTCATTGAATGATGTCGTGGCTTCAGATGTAGAAACCATGAGTGTTTTGAAAGATGCGGCATCGGCTTCTATTTACGGATCTCGTGCTGCGGCCGGTGTTATTTTGATCACAACCAAAAGAGCTAAGGAGAATAAATTCAATTTAGATTATAATTATGAATATTCCATTGACAAACCTACTACACGACCGACTAATGGAAATGTGATCGATTGGATGAATGTTCAAAATGAGATTAAATGGAACGATGGTGCTTCTAATCCTTATTCGCAATATTCGCAGGAAACCATTAACTCTTGGATGGCTAATAATGCAATGGATCCTTATCATTATCCGAATACGGATTGGGTTGATTTGCTGTTGAAGAATACGACTTCTCATCAACAACATAACTTTAACGTTTCAGGCGGTACAGATAAATTGCAGTCCAAATTCTCGTTCAATTATCAGACGGCAGATGGGTATTATGCGAATAAATCGTATGAGCGTTATGCGGGTCGCGTGAACAACGATTATAAAATCAATTCTTGGATTCGGGCTAATATTGATGTTGATTTTTCTGCGTCGAAAAGTGTATCTCCTGCGACTGTCAATCCTATTTATTGGGCTTATTTGACTGCTCCATATTATAATCCTCGTTGGGAAGACGGGCGCTATGCAGATGTGAAATCCGGGGCCAATCCATTGGCTATGCTCAATGAAGGGGGAACGGATGGAAAGAATTATTATAAGTTTGGGGGAAAGGCCCAACTAGATTTGACTCCGCTTAAGGGATTAACGCTTACGGCCGTTTTTGCTCCTCGATATACGTTTGAAACAGGGAAAAAATTTACAAAAGCAGTGAATGTGTATTATGAGGATGGAAGCTCCATTGCTGCACAAAGTAATAAGACAACATCTTTAAATGAAACACGGAATATGACACAAAGCCGTACTTACCAGTTTTATGCTAATTATCAGAACAAATGGACTGACCATTCCTTGAATGCGATGGTAGGTTATGAGGGGTATAAGCATAAATGGGAAAATTTGGGTGCATCAAGAAATAATTATGAATTGGATACTTATCCTTATTTGAATCTTGGTCCGGAAGATTATCAGTATAATTCGGGCAGTGCAGGTCACAATGCTTATCAATCTGTTTTCGGACGTGCTATGTATTCATATAAGGACCGGTATATGTTACAAGCGAATGTTCGTGCTGATGCCTCTTCTCGTTTTGCTTCTGATTATCGCTGGGGGGTATTCCCTTCTGTATCGGCAGGTTGGGTTATTTCTAGTGAATCTTGGTTCCCTAAAGATAAGCAGATTGATTATTTGAAAGTGCGTGCTTCTATTGGGTCATTGGGGAATGAACGCATTAGTGATGCGGAATTTCCATATCAGGCGGCAATCAATTTCGGAAATAGTTATATGTATGATAAAGGTTCCCAATCGGTGACCGCTGTACAGAATGCTGCACAATATAATTATGCATTTAATGATATTACGTGGGAAACAACTACGACTTATGATATTGGTATCGATATTACTTTGTTGAATAATCGTTTGAGTTTAACAGGAGACTACTATTATAAGAAAACATCCGACATGCTTTTGACTTTAGGTTTCCCCTCTTATGCCGGTTTTTCTGCTCCGAAACAAAATGCGGGTGATATGTATACTCACGGTTGGGAATTTGAAGCAAGTTGGCGTGATCAGATTGGTGAGGTATCTTATGGTGTATCTTTTAATTTATCTGATTATCGTTCAAAAATGGGATATTTGGGAGACAGAAGAACTATAGATGGTAATAAGATTTATGAAGAAGATTCTTATTATTATGAGTGGTTTATGTATAAGACCGATGGTCTGTTTGTTACTGATGCAGATCTGTATGATTCGGAAGGAAACAAATATCCGACACTCACTGCTAACGATAAGGCTGGTAATATTAAATATGTCGATGTGAATGGAGATGGCGTTATCAATGCAGATGATAAAGTTCGTTTAGGTAATTCTTTGCCGGAGTTTCAGTTTGGTGGTAATCTTTTCTTAGGTTGGAAAGATTGGGATTTCTCTCTTTCTTTTCAAGGCGTGGGGCATCAGAATGTTCTCTTTAATTCTGCATGGATACAGCCATTAAAAGAACAATGGGGAGCTGTGCCTTCTCTTATATTGGGGAATTATTGGAGCCAGCATAATACGGAAGATCAAAACCGGAATGTCAAATATCCTCGTCTTACATATACCAATACTACTAATACTTATACCGGATCTGATTATTGGTTGTTTAATGGAGCTTATTTCCGTGTCAAGAACATTACATTGGGGTATTCGTTGCCGCAGAAACTTATGGATAAGTGTTTCATCAGAGGACTTCGGATATATGCAACAATAAATGATCTACCAGCTATCAGCCATTATCCTAAAGGATGGGATCCGGAAATAGGTGCAAGTTCCGACTTTATATCCACGTCTTTTACATTTGGTGCGAATGTTAAATTTTAAATTTATAGTGATATGAAACAGATAAAATTTTCTATATGTACTGCATCCCTATTCATGCTTATGTCGTGTGTCGATCTTAATTTAAATCCTCTTTCTGAAGGATCAAGCGAGAATTGGTATTCTTCTCAAGCGGAAATAGAAATGTCTTTGAATGATTTCTATCGTACAGATTTTTTTCCGATTGATGATATGAAATGGGGAGATGATGTAACTGCTCGAAATGAAACATCTGCCGTGAATAACGGAACATTGACTTCAGAAGACGGAACGATTGCCAAACGTTGGGAAAACTATTATAAAGGTATCGCACGTGCTTTACGTATAATCAATAATATGGATCGAGCGCGTGCTATGGGCGTTTCGGAAAGGGATATAGCTCAATATGAAGGTGAAGCTTATTTCTATTTAGGATATGCTTATGGTATGTTAGCTTTTCATTGGGGGGATGCGATTTTGGATAAGGTAGGTATGAGCTTGGATGAAGCTTATACCGCTTCCCGATCTCCGAAAGCAGATGTATTGGCTTACAGTTACGAATGTTTGGATAAGGCTGCGGAACGTTTACCGAATAGTTATCCAGGCATCCAGCGTGCCACGAAAGGGGCTGCTTATGCTTTTAAAGCAAGAATTGCTATTTATAATGAGGATTATGCAGCCGCTGCTACTGCTGCCAAGAATTGTATGGATTTGAATGTGTACAAATTGCATAGCAACTATCAGGATTTGTTTACGGCTTCTTGGTCTGACGAATGGATTTTCTTCTTCCGTGGAGATGTGACGTTGAAGAAATATTACTGGGCTGCGTCTGATGTGTTGAATAGCATATCTCGCCTTTCAGGAGGATGGGGTGGTCAAAAAGCTCCTTCCTATGAATTGGTCTGTGCTTATCCTTGTATTGATGGTAAACCGATTGATGAATCTCCGCTTTACAATCCGAAAGACTTTTTCGAGAACCGGGATCCACGTATGGCAATGACAATTGTTCCGTTTGCAACAGCATATAACAAGAGTGTGTTGGATGGAACGTATGATCCGAACGATTATGAATGGTTAGGGTATGAGTATTCTCCTTCTCCTGTTAAAACAACCGTTCAGAGAATTTCTGACGGTGCACAAGTGGGAAATAATGATTCTAAAGCAAGAGCGGAACATGCTTCCTATACAGGTTTATTATTTAAGAAATATGTTGATGAGTCATTTTTGGAAAATGGTAAAGCTGGTGCACCGACTACTTATCCGATGTTGCGTTACGGTGATGTTCTGTTGATGTATGCTGAAGCGATGAATGAGATGAATCAGTGTAGCCAAGAAGTGCTGGATGCTACGATTAATAAATTGCGTGAAAGGGCTTATAACGGAACAGATCTTGAGTATCCACGAGTAACGGAAGGATCACAGCAGCAGTTACGTACGGTTATCCGTACCGAGCGTTTTATTGAAATGGCTTGGGAAGGTCATCGTTATAGTGATTTAATTCGTTGGAAGATTGCAGGGAAGGTATTTAATCGTCCAATTTATTTCTTGAATCGTGCGTGGTCCGGTAATACCTCTTGGAATGGTGATGAAAGTTCTGTCTCGGCCGAATACAAGCAGTTGATTCAGAACTGGAAAGATGGTAACTATCCGATAGGTGGTATTCCACAGATTGATGAAGACGGTATTGCAGATTTGAGTGGAATGGCGGAAAAGGGGTATATTACCGTGGCAACCGAACGTAAATTCGATGAAAGTCGTGATTATTTGTGGCCGGTTCCTGCAGCAGATAGATTAATTAACGAAAATCTGTCACAGAATCCGAAATGGTGATCGGTTTGGGATAGATTCGATATGATATTCATTTAAGGGTTCCTCGGCTTTATATGGTTATATAGAGGATGAGGAACCCTTGTTGTAAAAAATCAAATAATATGAAACTGAATAGTGTAATAGGATTACTGACTGTATTTTCGGTATTAGGATGTACTGCCCAAAAGGATGTCAAAAAAATACCGGAATCGATTTCCGGTATTTATCCCCGTTTGGCTTACTATAATAATGAAGGCGAATGTGGGACAGGGGCAGTCGTACCTTGGGCGGATCGTTTATGGGTGGTTACTTATGGGCCTCATTTACCGAATGGCTCTTCTGATAAATTATATGAAGTGACGTCCGATTATCGGCAGATCATGCATAAGGAGAGTATTGGAGGTACACCTGCAAACAGAATGATTCATAAAGAAAGCAATCAACTTTTTATAGGCCCTTATGCGATTGATAAAACAGGAAAAGTTCGTGTTATTCCATATACCGTAATGTCTGGTCGGCATACCGGAAATGCCCGTCATTTAACAGATCCGTCAAATAAAATTTATTATGGGACAATGGAAGAAGGATTTTATGAAGTGGATGTGAATACGTTGGAAGTAAAAGAATTGTATCAGGATGGCAATAAGAAACAACAGAAAAAAAATGATACGGATGCCGGACCGATAAATGCTTTATTACCGGGAGTACATGGCAAAGGGTTGTATTCTGGACAGGGTTGTATGTATTTTACCAACAATGGAGAAGGGACACAAGAAGCATTAAAGAAGTTTCATGTGGAGGCAGGTGTCCTAGCTGAATGGAATGGAAAAGAGTGGAAAGTAGTTCGTCGCAATCAATTTGTCGAAGTGACGGGGCCGGGTGGCATTTATGGAAATACGAATCCGGAAACAGACCCGATTTGGGCAACAGGTTGGGATTATAAATCAGTTATTTTAGGTGTACGCGATGCCGAAAAAGGGTGGGCTTTTTATCGTTTGCCCAAAGCCAGTCATAGTTATGATGGTGCGCATGGATGGAATACAGAATGGCCGCGTATTCGGAATGTCGGGACAGAGTCTCAACCTGATTATCTGATGACGATGCATGGTATGTTCTGGCATTTCCCAGGAATGTTTACGGCCGATAATTCTGCAGGCATTCGTCCTCGCTCCGCTTATTTGAAAGTGATTGGTGATTTTACCCGTTGGAACGATCAGTTGGTTTTCGGTTGTGATGATTCAGCTCAGAAAGAATTCTTGAACAAACGAAAAGCAAAAGGGAGTATAGAGGGACCTGGTCAATCGAACTCTAATCTGTGGTTTACTTCTTTGACAAGACCGGATGAATTAGGACCAGCTACTGCAGAAGGTGCTGTTTGGGCAAAGGAAAGCGTGAAAGCAGGTGAGAGCTCTGAACCGTTCCTTTTTAGTGGCTGGACACATCGTTTCGGTTGGGTCAAAAATGAAGGAAAACAACCGGTGATCTTTACTTTTGAAATAGATGAAGCCGGCAAAAATGAATGGAAGACCTTGAAGAGTGTCACAGTAAATGTAGGAAAGTCGGTCTCTGTCCCTTTTGCTTCTACCGAAAAAGGAGAATGGATTCGTGTAAAAACGGATAAAAATACATTGGCAACGGTTAGTTTCAATTATACGACTGCCGATCCCCGTTCGACTTCTTCTGATCCGATTTACCAAGGTTTGACAACAGTTAAACAAAATACGACAATCGGAGGTTTGTTGTATGGGCTTGGTGACAACCGTCGTGCATTGGGTGTGTTGGCAAATGTGACGGTAGATGGAAAAACATCGGAAACCGGTTATTATGAAATGGGAGATAAATTGGAACTGGTTCGTAAGGAAGATACAAAAACGACTGATTTTATTCGATCAAAGTTTGCCATACCTCAACAAGTCGTTTCGATAGAAGAGGGTTCTGTCTTGATTGTAGATGATTTGAACCGGCGTTGGCGTCTTCCTTTGGGGAATGAAACGTATAAAGAATTGACTAACCAAGGTGTACTGCGTGTTTGTCGGGAAGTGGCAACGGAACGCGATATGTTCTCTTGTATGGGAACTTTTTACGAACTTCCTGCGGAGAATGCGGATGGATATGCAAAAATTCGTCCTATATCAACTCATAATTACCGTATCAACGATTATGCTTCTTACCGAGGTATGCTTGTTTTGACAGGTGTGACATCTGAAGAGGGAAAAGAGAATCCGCATATTATTGTTTCAGACGATGGAAAAGCTGCTGTTTGGGTAGGTGTTATTGATGATTTGTGGACATTGGGTAAACCGGTAGGTCATGGTGGCCCGTGGAAGGATACAAATGTAAAAGCGGGTGTCGCTTCTGATCCGTATCTGATTGGATTCTATGACAAGAAAGAGCTTTCGTTGTCGCATCAATCTGATAAGAAAGTCGTCATTACGGTTGAAGTTGATCCTACCGGCAATGGGGATTGGATGGAGTATGCCGCTTATGCAGTACAACCTGGAGAAAGGTTCGTTCAGCAACTCCCTGAAGCATTTCAAGCAAGATGGATTCGTTTTGTATCGGATACGGATACAAAAGCAACTGCTTGGTTGGATTATAAATAAAATGTAGAAATGACATCCGGTGATGATACTGATAAATCAATTACCGGATGTTGTTGAATTGTAATTTTTAAATCTATAGAATCATGAAATACATTTTAATGTCTGTCTTGTTAGTTTGGGGATGTCTGAATAATACAGTTTTGTCGCAGCAGCAAATAAACTGTAGTGGTGTGTTTCCGCATTTAGCTATGGTTGCAGATCAAACTCCGAGAACTGAAGCTGGGACGGGAGCTTTATTCCCTTGGGCAAATAGATTATGGGTTGTTACTTATGTTGCACATTTTTCCGCGACTGGTTTCGGTACTGGACTTTTTGAAATCAATGATAAGATGGAAATACATAAACGCCCGGAAAGCGTGGTGGGAACATATGCGAATAGATTACTCCACGGTCCTACGAATCAGTTGATCATAGGTCCGTATATAATTGATATGAATGGTAATGTACGAGTAATTGATGGGGTAAAAGATCATCGTTTGGCTGCAACAATGACGCATTTGACAGATCCGAAGAATAAAGTTTATTTTCTGGCTATGGAGGGTCAATTTTTTGAAGTGGATGTGAATACTTTAGATACAAAACCATTATTTAACCTTTATGATGAGTTGAAAGAACCGAAAGGGTCGAAACCTCATTTTAAATCTGGTTTTACAAGGCATGGTAAGGTTGTTGTGTGTAACAATAGTTATTCTACAAAAGATTATAATAAAGATTGGAGTGCAGGCCGTTTAGCAGAGTGGGATGGTAAAGTTTGGAAAATAATAGAAGAGAAGTCGTATACGGAAGTATGGAGCTCTTCTCATTTTGGTGCACCAATTTTGGCTACAGGCTGGGATAATGCTTCTGCTGTAATGAGTGTATTTTTTCCGAATACAAAGGAATGGAAGAGGTATCGTTTGCCAAAATCCAGTAAGACATTCGATGAGACGAGTTGTACGGAGTGGCTGCGTATTCGCGAAGTTGAAACAGAACGTGCAATGATGGATTGCCATGGGTTATTTTATGAAATAGGATTTCATCTATATGTTGATCAGCTGTGGGCTATTCGTCCGGTTTGTTCGCATTTGCGTGTAATCCCAGACTATTGCTCTTGGAGGGGCATGTTGGTGATGGGAGGAAATCAGGCGACGCCGATGAAGTTTGGTACTGCTGATGGAAATCCTTTGGCTGGTCAACCTCAAGCTGGATTGTGGTTCGGTAAGACAGACGATTTGTGGTCGTGGGGTAAACCAACTGGTGAAGGAGGGGTATGGTCTGATGATGAAGTTACGGCCCATGTCCCGTCTGATCCTTTTTTAATGTATGGATTTGATCAGAAATCTCTTCATCTTTGGCATGATTCGAATGAAGCTGTTTCTTTTAAAATAGAAGTAGACGTTGTAGGCAATGGGCAGTTTAAGATTTATGAAACCAAGACTGTCGGTTCTGGTGAATATATGCATTATGAGTTTCCTGAGAGCTTTTCTGCTCGATGGGTACGTGTAACCGCAAATAAAAATTGTAAAGCAACAGCCTGGTTTATTTATAATTAGTTCTATTTTTGCAAAATAGAAAATATAGAGAGTGTTGTGTTTTTCTTTGTTTTTGTTAAATTGTAAATATTAATATCATGAAGACTCGTGTAATTTTATCATTATTATTTTTATTGAGTTTTGGATCGGTTCGAGCTGCAGACCTTTTTATTGAGGCTGAAAGTTTCAGTAACAAAGGTGGTTGGAAGGTAGACCAGCAGTTTATGGATTTGATGGGATCGCCCTATTTGTTAGCGCACGGGATGGGTGTACCTGTCGATGATGCTTCGACCGAAGTGACATTTCCTGAAAATATTATGTATATGTCCGTACCTATAACTGGACTTCCCCGTGGAAAAAAGGGGAAGGCCCCGGTAAATTCAGTTTGTCTGTCGGAGGAAAGAAGATGACTTCTCCATTGGGAGCGGAGGGTTCTGCCTGGATGTGGCAGATAGCTGGAAAAGTATCTGTCAAGAATCTGAAAACTGTAATCAAGCTGCATGATTTGACGGGATTTGACGGTCGTTGTGATGCGATCTACTTTACCACGGAAGTTGGCAAGATGCCTCCGTCGGATGTAAAGGAACTGGAAGCATTCCGTCGTCAAGCATTGGGATTACCGGATGAAGCACCGGTTGCCGGCGAATATGATCTTGTAGTCGTGGGAGCCGGTATAGCCGGGATGAGTGCCGCTGTGTCGGCAGCCCGTCTGGGTTGCAGAGTAGCTTTGATTAATGACCGTCCTGTGGTAGGTGGTAATAACAGTTCGGAGATACGTGTCCATTTAGGAGGCCGTATCGAAGAAGGAACTTATAAGGAACTTGGCGGTCTGCAGAAAGAATTTGGTCCGGAAAAAGGAGGAAATGCACAACCTGCAGAATATTATGAAGACCAGAAGAAAATGGATTGGCTAGCAGGTGAAAAGAATGTGTCTCTTTTCCTGAACTTTCGTGCGATAG
>OHPL01001677.1_pt1 | contig 10920 bp, 6 predicted proteins | sample 1577711 | NCBI WGS metagenome assembly OHPL01 (sample SAMEA3879538, study PRJEB24766) | human gut metagenome | biome: human-associated habitat; feature: feces | place: USA | collected 1985/1987
AGCCTTCGAGCCCCTTTTCGAAGCCGCTGTTGGCAATCTCGACGGCATTGGGATCCACGACCGGGGGTACGGGAGGTTCGGGGCCGGGTTCGCCGTCCCCATCGCCGCCGCACGACCAAAGGGCCGCAGCCGACAGGACTACGCACAAAAAGAATCGCATTTTTCTCATAACCGATATATTTAAAATTCAATCATTTCAGGGTTTTCAGCGCGGCAATCTCGGCCGGGAACATTACAGGCCGGGCTGCCCCTGCCGGCAGGGCAGCGGTTCCGGATGGCCGGGGGATACTAAGTGTCCCCCGGCCATCGGCCCTGCCAAACCGTCAAAGATCTGCTCGGTTGGACAGTACCACTTCGATACCGAATCCGCCCGTCGCAGCATACGCGCCATCCATAACCCGGAGATTAAAATAAATATCCCCCGTTTCGGTGTCCAGATAGCTGCCCGAATCGACGATTTCGTCATAACCGTCGGCCCTTTCATTCGGGCGATCCGAGAAATCGGCGAGTATCCGCCGGTTGGGATAGCCCGCGACGGTTTCGTCCGAAATATTGAAATAAATCAGTCCGCCCGACCATACCTGGTTGTAATTGATGATATATTTCTGCTTCTTCGCATTCCGCGACTCGGCATAACCATCCTGCCCTGCAATGAAAACAGCTGGCTTCAAAACGCGGTTGGTTTTTTCTTCGCCCCAGATTTTCTTGTCGTAGGTGCCCTTAAGCGTCTTGTTTACCTCGACGTAAAACGTCGACGGGCCTGTTACGACCGTACCGTCCACCAGACCGCTGCTCTTAATAGTCAGCGGAACCATGTATTTATCGGCACCGTCGTATTCCAGCTCCGACAGATCAAGCTCGAACGTGAGTTCGCCGTACTGGCTGCCGGCCGGAATTTCAGTCGGAGCAATGGTCACCTTGGCGGCATCCAGTGTCTTGAACGAGGTTCCGTGTTCCGTATTGTAGGATCCGACCTTCTCCGGCTCGAAAACGAAGTCGATGGGCTGGCCGACAGTCATCGGGGAGTTCATCTGAACCCGTATTCTCCCCTTGCCCGACGTTTTCGCAAGGTCGGCACCATTCGTTACCCATATTTTGAGTTCAGACATCTGGATTACCACATAAACAGGTTCCCGCTGTACGACCGAATAGTCGTTGGAATTCATTTCGAGCGGCAGCAGGTAGGTCTCCTCCCCGCCGATCGCAGCACAATCGAATTCGATGCAGCTCTCGATTTCCAGCGTTTCCGCATCGAAACTGTCTTCCCTGATCTCATAATACTGCTCCGGCAACAGTCGGTAAGAGGTGCCGTGCTCCCCGTTATAGGTATCGACTTTCGACTCATTGACCTTATAACCGATCTTTGCGACCTCCAGCGTGTTGAAGTTGGCCGTGGCGTTCAACGTGATCTCCTGCGGCAGTGGAATGGTCGGAATGAACTCCAGATGCGGCATCTGCTCAGGCAGCTCCACTTGTACAATCGGATCGACGATACTCAGACGCAGCAACGCCTGCATCATCGCACCTCCATCCTCGACAGGAACGGAAGCGTTGGAGATACGGACGGGAAGCAGCATGTTGTTCGCCGCAGCCATGCCTTTTGCCGCGATCAGGGCTTTGGGACGTATCCGCACGGAAATATCGACGGACTTGACCGTACTTGCGAGATGCGCAGTCTGCGGTATGTCGTAGAACTGCGTTTCCAGCAGTTTGTAGTCGGTGTTGTACAATTCGTTGTATTCGGCGAGCAGCGTTTCGTCCACCACGATATCCAATTCCAGTTCTTTCGACAGACCGGCAGTTCTCGAAACATTGATGACGGTTTCGTAGTCGTCATAGATGGATATGGTATTGACCGTGTACAGCCCGTTCTGTTCGAAAACCGGGTCGGGCAGAATATTTATGTCCGAATACTCCACGTCGCAGCCGGTGAAAGGCAGCGCCAGGGCCGCGAGCGCCAGTATCTTAAAAAACTGTTTCATAGCGAATTTTCCATTTTTAAGTTTAACATGTGTCCGGCTGCGGCCATCAATAGTAGGGCGCCTGCACCAGCTGCGTGTTGAGCATGACCTCCGACGACTTGATGGGCAGGAAGTAGTGCTGGATGTCGAAGCGCTTGTTGGCCACCTTGGTCAGGGTGAAGAACGCCGGGTCGGTGGCACTCGTACCGCGCGACATGTCCAGCCCGTATTCGTCGTGGTTGAACTCGCCGTCGGGGCCATGGGCCGTGAACCAGCGGCGCACGTCGAAATAGCGGTTGCACTCCCACGCCAGCTCGATCTTGCGCTCGTGGCGGATCATCTCGCGCATCTCGTCCTGCGAATAGCTGCCCTCGTAGGCCGGAATGCCGGCACGGGTGCGGATTTCGTTGAGGTAATAGAGTGCTTCGTCCTGCCGGGAGGTGCCGTAGTACTCGTTCAGGGCCTCGGCGTAATTGAGGTAGACCTCGCCCAGGCGGATGATGGGGAAAGGCACGTTGAGCATACGCGTCGCCTCGCTGGTCTGCTTGTTGCTGCGGTAATCCAGCGGGAGGTTCTTGCGCACGGAGAATCCCGAGGTGTTCTTGTCGCCCGGGGTGCTGCCGTTGCCGCTCAGCCCCGAGTACCAGAAATCGACCACGCCGTAACCGTCGGCATCCTGATAGCTGTCGGTCTTGTTCTCATAGGCGTACGACAGGCGCTGGTTGGGGAAGTGAACCGAGGCATAGAACCGCGGCTCGCGGTCGACGAACATCCAGAACGTATTGGCGATGGTGCCGTTGCCGGCTTCGGCCGAGAACTTCTTGGAGGCGAACCACTCTTCGAGCGGGCGGCTCGGGCTGCCGTCGGCCATGAAGAAATCGTTGATCATGCCGATGGCCAGCGAATAGCGGCCGTTCCAGCCGTACCAGCGCGCCGGCAGGGCGCACATGCCGTACCACTGCACCGAGTTGGGGTGCCCCCAGATGATCTCGGTATTCTTGCCGGCGCCCCAGGTGGTCGTGACGGCACGGAGGTTGTCCACGACCTCGTCGAAGGTAGCGCCTGCGGCCGGTTTGAGCAACTGGTATTCGGTCATGTCGATGACCGTCTTGGCGGCATCGGCGGCATCCTTCCACAGCTCCTTGTCATAGGTCGGGGGCATGAGCACTGTGCCGTCGTGATTCGTCCAGTTCTTGTAGGCCGAATTGCCGTTGAAGAGCGGGCTGGCGACCATCAGCAGCATGCGCGACTGGATGGCCCGGGCGGCACCGATGGTGGGGAGCCCCAGCGTGAATTTCTCGTCGCGGGCGGCGGGCATGCCGTTTTCACAGGCCCAGTCGATCTCGCCATTGATCCAGCGGACGCATTCGCCGAGCGTGTTGCGCGCCTGCGAAGCCCCGATCTGGTCGGCCGAACGGCTGGTCTCCACGATGGGGATCGGGCCGTAGAGGCGCAGCAGCAGGTAGTGGTAATAGGCACGCATGAAGCGGGCTTCGGCACGCATCGTGCGGCGGTCGATCTCGCCCAGTTCGGCGCACTTGTCCACGTTTTCGAGGAACAGGTTGCAGTGGCGGATGGCCTGGTAGTAACGCACGAAGAAATAGAGGTTGTAGGAACCCGTGTAACCGTAGTAGTTGTCGGGGCTCATCTTCCCCTCGGCGATATTGCGCACGTGCGATTCGAGGATGTAGGCCGATTCGTCGGTACACCAAAAATAGGGGATCTGGCCGCTGTAATGCATCTCCTGAACCATGAAATCGTCGCTGTAAATGCGGTTGTACCACTTGGTGGTCTCGATCTTGGACGAGAAGATCTTGTCCATCGAGTTCAGGTCTTCGGGATCCTGATCCAGATAGTTGGCGCAGCCGGTGAACAAAAGGAGCGACGCGAGCAATATATATACGATATTCTTTTTCATACTTTAGGCTGTATTAGAAGGTTAAATTCACACCGACGAAAACCTGGCGCTGCATGGGATAGGCATCGGCCCCGGTCTCGGGATCCCAGTAGTCCGAGATAAATTTACTGACCGTGAACAGGTTGACACCCGTGGCGTAGATGCGCAGCGAGCTGCACCGGAGCTTGCTGGCCCATTCCGACGGCAGCGTATAGCCGATCTCGATGTTCTTCAGGCGCAGGTAACCGCTGTCGCGCTGCCACCAGGTCGAAGTCTTGTAGTTGTTGGCATCGGCGCCATAGGAGAGACGGGGTGAGAAGGCGTGCGGATCGGGATTGTCCACCGTCCAGCGATCCTTGAACATGGTCATCACATTACCCATGAATTTCGGGCCGCGGTCTGCCTGGAACGGGTAGAAATACCAGCCGCCGCTCAGGTAGGAGGAACGGTTGGTTCCGCCCTGGAAGAGGAACGAGAAGTCGAAGCCCTTGTAGTTGAGCGACGCACCGAAACCGTAGACGATCTCCGGCATCGCGGGGTTGCCGATCCACGTCATGTCGGCCTCGGTGATCTTGCCGTCGTCGTTGAGGTCTTCGTAGCGGATGTCGCCGGCACGCAGCTGCTGCTTGTCCAGGCCGAACTGCGTATAGTAGTCGGGCATGTTGTCCAGCTCCTCCTGCGAGAAGAGGTGCATGGCACGGTAGCCCATGGTCAGTCCGTAACGCACGCCGCGCTGATCCTGCCACGGATAGGCATAGTACTTGCCGTCGTCGATCACCTTGTTGCGGGCAAAGGTGAAGTTTCCGCGGACGGAGACGGTGAGGTCTTTGCTGAAACGCTTGACGTATTCGGCCGAAACCTCGAAGCCGCGGTTCTCCATCAGACCCATGTTGGCGTAGTTGGTATAATCCTTGGGAAGCCCCGAAATCTCCGAGAACTGGGGTGCGAGGAAGATGTTTTCACGCCGCTCGTAGAAGAAGTCGGCATTGATTTTCAACTCGTTGAAAAACCCGGTTTCGATACCGACGTTGTATTTGGTCGACACCTCCCACGTCACGTCCTGATTGGCCATGCGACCTTCGCCGATACCGCCGGCCCCTTGGTCGAAGTTGACGCCGAGGTTGCCGTAACCGTTGGCGCCGCTGTTGATCGTAGCCAGGTAGATGAAACGCGTACTGGGGATCTGGTCGTTGCCGACCTGCCCGACCGACGCACGGATCTTGAACCACGTCAGCACCTCGCTGTTGCGCAGGAAGCTCTCCTCGGAGGCCACCCAGCCGATAGCCACGGCGGGGAATACGCCCATGCGCTTGCCCTTGGCGAAGTTCTCCGAACCGTTGAAACCGATGTTGGCCTCGATCAGGTAACGCTTGTCGTAGGCATAGGTAAGACGGCCGGCAAGGCCGAGCGAACGGTTGGGCAGCGACTTGAGGTAATCGCTCGTAGCCTCCTGCAACCGGTAATCCTTGGCAAAGCCGAGCAGCAGGCCGCCGACCTCGTGCTTTTCGCCGAACGTCCGGCTGTAATTGATCGCCGCCTCGACGTACTGCGTACGGGAACCGTTGCCGGACTGTTTGTAATTCAGGTACTCCTGTTTCTGGTCGGCCTGCCACTCGGTGCGGATCAGTTCGCCGTCCTGGTCGCGGCCCGTGGCCTCGAAGAAGTTGATGTTGCGCGCACGCTCCTCCACCGAATAATTCACGGCGTCGTAGGCGTAGCTCACCTTGGCCGAAAGACCCGGGGTGATGAACGAGAAATCCTGGTTGATCGTCAGGTTGGCGCGAAGCGTATTGCCGGTGGTCTTCTTCCAACCGCGCTGCGTGAGCATGTTATAGGGGTTGTTCAGGCCGTCGCGGCCGGCCAGTTCGCCGTCCTTGAAGCGGACGGGGAAAGCGTTCGGCGCCGCGTTGATGATGTCGCGGTAGATGGCAGCCGATCCCTCGACGGGCTCCATGTTCTCGGTCACGTTGCCCTGCACGCCCAGATTCACCACCGTGGTCTTGGTGATGTCCATGTCGACGTTCGAGCGGAAGTTATAGCGTTTGTAGTTGACATTCTCGCCGTAACGGCCGATCTTGTCGCTCACCCACGAATATTTGCCGGGTTTGACGGCATACTGCCCCTCCTGGTTGTAGAAGGAGAGGGCCGTGAAGTAGCGGGCGAACTTGCCGCCGCCCGAGATGTTGGCGCTCACCTTCTCCGAAAGAGACACCTTTTTCATAAGGAGCTTCTGCCAGTCGACATCGGGATAGACCTCGGGGTCGGTCTGCATGCGCATGGCCTTGATCTCGTCGGCGCCGTATTTCAGTGCCGCCGAGGCATTCACGGCATCCACCGCCTCGTTGAACATTTCGGAGCGGGTAGCGGCGTCGACGAACGACAGGCGTTTGCTGGCGAACGAGAAACCCTGCTCGTAACGCAGGTCGATCCGGGCCGGGCCGTCGAAACCGCGGCGCGTGTTGACAAGGATAACGCCGTTGGCACCGCGTACGCCGTATACGGCCGTGGCGCTGGCGTCTTTCAGGACGCTGAACGACTCGATCTCCAGCGGGTCGACGTCGTTGAGAGGACGCTCGATACCGTCGACCAGGATCAGCGGATCGGGACTGCCCGTAAAGGTGGCGATACCGCGGATCCAGAACTGGGCGTCGTCCTTGCCGGGCTCGCCCGAGGTTTGCAACGCGACCACACCCGCCAGGTTACCGGCCAGCGTCTGGCTCAGCGACCGCACGGGGACGCGCAGCTCCTCGGGCCGGATCGTGGAGATGGCCCCCACGACCGATTCGCGTTTCTGGGTACCGTAGCCCACGGAGACGATTTCGACGCTCTCCATGCCGATGGCCTCGGGCTTGAGCGTGATCGTCACCGACCCGGCACCCTTCGACGCCACCTGTTGCGCCTCGTAGCCGACATACGATACCACGAGCGTGACGTTGCGGCCCGTATTCTTCAGGTTAAAGGTGCCGTCGACATTGGTCGCCGTGGCGATCGTGGTGCCTTTGACCATGACCGTCGCACCGATGACCGGCGCACCGGTCTCATCGAGCACACGTCCGGAGATGCCGGTGGCCTGCGCCCACAGCAACGACGCAGAGAACACGGCTGTCACAAGTAATAGTGCTTTCCGGGAAAAACGGTTAGTAGAAAAACTCATACACACTAATTTTAAGGTTAAAAAATAGGTTCGGTGGGTATCCCGGGGGAGGCCCCGCAGAAGGGCTGTCCCGCTGAAAACGAATTTAGGACGGGGCATCGGGATAAAAGTCCGCAGGGCACAACCAGGGGTCTGGAGTTACGATTTTTGCCTATTATGTACGATTTTATCCCGGATTTTTTTGCCGGATTCGCACGGGGCATGGTAAAAAAGGCTGCGGAAGGCATCCCGCCCGGGCGGAAGGAGGGATAAAAAAGCCGTACGGCGGAAATTCCGCCGCGCAGATATCCCCCGGGCAGTAGCGTATCACGGCATTTTATCCTATATTTGCCGTATGGACGAAAAATTAGTGTTCCGGCGCGCCCGCCCCGCCGACGCGGCGCGCATCATGGAGATCATCCGGCAGGCGCAGGCGCAGATGCGGGCACTGGGAAGCCTGCAATGGCAGGACGGCTATCCGGCAGCGGCCGATATCGGACACGACATCGCTTCCGGCTACGGATGGGTCTTCGAGAAACCGGAGGCGGAAAAGAGCCCCGAAGCGCGGGGAAGCGACGGCACGGGGGTTGCGGGTTTCCGTCCGGAAACGGCTGCCGCGCGGAAAATAACGGACACGGGGGAGGCCGGCACAACGGGATCCGGCGCCGACGAAACGGCAGCGACGACGGCAGCGACGACGGAAGAGGCGACGGAAGCGACGGAAGAAACACGCAAAGCGCGGGAGATGCGGGAGACGCAGGAGACGCAGGAGGCACTGGAGACGCGGGAGATGCGGGAGACGCAGGCAGCAAAAGCGGCCGCAGCCCAAGCCCAGGGCAACGTCGTCGCCTACGGCGCGGTGGTATTCGACGGGGAACCGGCCTACGAGGCCATCGAAGGGGCCTGGCTCACCGACGGGGACTATGTCGTACTGCACCGCATGGCGGTGGCCGACGGCGAGAAAGGCCGCGGGGTGGCGACGGAGTTCATGCGGCGCGTCGAAGCGATGGCGTGCGGGCGCGGCACGGGCAGTATGCGCGTCGACACCAATTTCGACAACCGTTACATGCTGCGTATGCTCGGGCGGCTGGGGTTCGTCTATTGCGGGAAGGTACGCTACCGGAGCGGCGAACGGCTGGCATTCGAGAAAACCCTCGGGACATGAGGGTATAAAACGAGGGAACCGGCCGCATGGCCGGTTCCCTCTTCAGGATGAGTGCGTCACTATGTCCTGAAACAGGTCAGCCAAGGTCGACAGCGTGATGTCGGAACATCCGGCTTCGATCCGGCCGACATTCAGCCCGGTATCGAAACGCACGACTTCCTGAGTCAGGTTATGCCTTCGTCTGGCTTTCGCCAGCCTGTCAGCAACCTGCCCGACAAAAAAGTCATTTCGTCGCTGCCTTTTCATAGTGCAAATTACCGCATTTATACCCTGATTTATAACTACAAATAAGTAGTTGGCAGGATGATACCGCTTCCGCTGAAGTCCTGGGACGGATAATCCGCCGATTTCAGCCCGAATGCACTATAATCGCATCGTCCCGGAATATCCTGCAAACGATGACCCGGCCTTCACCCGGTTATAATGGATCATAAAAACAGGCCGTGCGAGATAACGCAGCAACCTGCCGTACCTTTCGGAATCCCCACTTCATATACAAATATACACAATAAGCGACTATTTGCTCCCTGTGAAGGGGATTCAAAATCCGGTTATTCGGCACAATACACAAAAAAAAGCGGGCTGCACCTTGCAGTCCGCCTTGCCGGCACGGCAATCCCGCCCGGGAAAGGAGGTTATTCCTCCTCCTGGTAATAGACCTTGTAGAACTTGCCCTTTTCGTCCTCGCCCTGCTCCAGCAGGTTGCGGTTGCCGTGGACATAGATATGGAAATTGCGGTCGAGCTTGATGACGCTCTTATAGGCGCGCGCCTGTTTTCGGACGGCGGAATCGGAAATGGCGAACTCATCCTCGATACGGATCTCGCGATCCTGCTCGTACTCCTGTTTGTAGCGTGTGAAGCTCTCCATGACCTCGGGCTGGCGGATCACCTTTTCGGAAAAGTCGTCGAGCGAAAAACTGTCCTGCTCCCTGAAGTATTTCATCGTCTCGTTGAGCATCTCGGCCTGGTCGGCCTTCGACACGTCGAACTCCGCGGGAAGGTGCCTGGTCACGTATTTCTTGCACATGGCCAGGATGTTGTGCGTGTTGTGATAGTTGTCCTGCCGCGGGCGGACATGCAGGAAATCGTCGATCCAGTAACGCGCTTCCGCCCGGTTGGTGTTGTCCACGACGCAGACGGCGAAGCCTTCTTCGCGCTCGGTATCGAACACGAGGCACCCCTTGTCCAGTTTGTTGACGTCGATCCCCTGGCAGGAGAAGATATGCAGCTGCCCGTCCTGCTCCCCGACATCGAGGAACGTACCGCGGGTCTCGGACTTGAAAAGCCCGACGGCATCGACCGCCTCGCCCCCGAAGCGGCAGCCGGTGAAATAGGCGACGTAAAATTCGCCGCCCTTGATCTGCGGGTGGGTACCCGCCTCGTAAAGGTGCCGGGCAAGGTTCACGGAGTTGTCGTAGAACGTCTCCCGGTCGTCGAACACCTTGCAGACGAAATTATAGACTTCGTTGCAGGCCAGGTCGGTTTCGTGGTGGAGGTTGTAGTACTCCTCGGATTTGAAACCTCCGGCGAAATAGGCGGTCAGGATCTGCATCAGGCCCGTGTCGCCGACCTGCCCGGACAATGCGGGGGAGACGAGCAGGGGCTCGTCCTTGGCCTTATTCCCGACGATATGCACGGCCAGCGCCGCGATCCGGGTATCTTCCGTATATATCATGGCTGTGAGCGGTTATTCGTAAAACGCAGGGCAAAGGTGGCAAAATTTTCAGCCCCGGCCAAGGAATACGGCCGTTATTTCCCGTGGCAGGCAGCTTGCACTCCCGATAATTTGCCTATTTTTGCAGGACGACAAATACCTGAAACCATGGAAAACAGAATCACTTCGCTGTTCGGCATACGCTACCCCATCGTCGCGGGCGGCATGATCTGGTGCAGCGGCTGGCGGCTGGCCGCAGCCGTGAGCGAAGCAGGCGGACTTGGGCTGATCGGCTCCGGCTCGATGACCCCCGACCTGCTGCGCGAGCATATCCGCAAATGCCGCGCGGCGACCGAAAAACCGTTCGGCGTGAACGTCCCGCTGATGTACCGCTACGCAGAAGAGATCATGGGCGTCATCATGGAGGAACGCGTGCCCGCGGTATTCACCTCGGCAGGCAGCCCGAAAACCTGGACGGCTCGCCTGCACGAAGCGGGATGCAAGGTGGCGCACGTGATTTCGAGCACGAAGTTCGCCCTGAAAAGCCAGCAGGCAGGGGTCGATGCCGTGGTAGCCGAGGGCTTCGAGGCCGGCGGCCACAACGGACGCGAGGAGACGACGACGATGGTGCTCGTACCCCAGGTGCGGCAGGCCGTGGCGATACCGCTGATCGCCGCGGGCGGCATCGCCACCGGGCGCGGTATGCTGGCGGCTTTCGCACTGGGCGCCGAGGGCATCCAGATGGGAACGCGGTTCGCGCTTTCGGAAGAGAGTTCGGCCAGCGACGCATTCAAGAAACTCTGCATTGGGCTGCAGGAGGGCGACACGATGCTCGCGCTGAAGAAGCTCAGTCCGACACGCCTGATCCGCAACGGCTTCTACCGTGCGGTCGAGGAGGCGGAGAACAGGGGTGCGACGGCCGAAGAGTTACAGCAACTGCTGGGACGCGGACGCTCGAAACGGGGCATCTTCGAAGGCGACCTGACAGACGGCGAGCTGGAAATCGGGCAGGCAGCCTCGCTGATCCGCGAGCTGCCGACGGCGGGACGGATCGTCCGCGAAACCGTTGCGGAATACGAGGCCGGGCTGCAGGAACTTGTAAAGCAAGC
>OHPL01001683.1_pt1 | contig 10900 bp, 10 predicted proteins | sample 1577711 | NCBI WGS metagenome assembly OHPL01 (sample SAMEA3879538, study PRJEB24766) | human gut metagenome | biome: human-associated habitat; feature: feces | place: USA | collected 1985/1987
AGAGGACGGCGTGGACTTCGTCACCCTCCACTGCGGCATCACCCGTAAGACCATCGAGCAGATCCGCAAGCATAAGCGGAAGATGAACATCGTCAGCCGCGGCGGCTCGCTGGTGTTTGCATGGATGTGCATGACCGGCAACGAGAACCCCTTCTATGAGCACTTCGACGAGATTCTGGACATCTGCGAAGAGCACGACGTCACCATCTCTCTGGGCGATGCCTGCCGCCCCGGCTGCCTCGCCGACGCCACCGACGTCTGCCAGATCGAAGAGTTGGTGCGTCTGGGTGAGCTGACCAAGCGGGCCTGGGCGCACAACGTCCAGGTCATGGTGGAAGGCCCGGGCCATGTGCCTCTGAACCAGGTCGCCGCCAACATGGAGATCCAGAAGACCATCTGCATGGGCGCACCTTTCTATGTCCTCGGCCCCCTCGTCACCGACATCGCCCCCGGCTATGACCACATCACTGCTGCCATCGGCGGCGCTGTCGCGGCCATGAGCGGCGCAGCCTTCCTGTGCTACGTCACCCCTGCCGAGCATCTGGCTCTGCCCAATGTGGACGACGTCAAGCAGGGCATCGTGGCTTCTAAGATCGCCGCCCACGCTGCCGACATCGCAAAGGGCATCCCCCACGCCCGGGACATCGACGACAAGATGGGCGACGCCCGCCGCGTCCTCGACTGGGATGCGCAGTTCGCCTGCGCCCTCGACCCCGAGACGGCAAAGGCCATCCGTGACGCCCGCCTGCCCGAGGACGACCACAGCGACACCTGCTCCATGTGCGGCAAGTTCTGCGCCGTCCGCAGCATGAACAAGGCTCTGGCCGGTGAGTACATCGACATCCTGTAAGCTGCTGTAAAACCGATATTTTCATCGCTTTTGCGATTTTTCTTCTCCATTGCCGCCCGGTACAAAAGCCGGGCGGCTTTTTGCGTCTCAGCGAGACAGTTTTTATGTACAAAATGAATCCGGCATGATATACTGGATTCATCAAACAAGAATGGTGTGGACACAGACGTGAATTTTATATGCAAAATCGACCGGGAACTTTACCGGGTCGTTGACCAAGACCTAGTGACCGATGATGTTATTATTACAGAACAGCAGATTCTCCACATTGAAGATGGTCATCCCGGTGATTATGACCGTCTCTCTTCCCATATTCCTCTTATCTTGCAAGAACCTGACTATATCCTGAGAGGAAACCGGCCGCATACTGCTCTTGTACTCAAAGAAATTGTCACGCCTGAACTTACCGCTGAAGTCGTCCTGCGGCTAAAAGTATCAGATGACCCTGAAGACTACAAAAATTCTATCATCACCATGTGGAATATCAGTCAAAAGCGTTTTCGGCGACTCTTACGTCAAAGCGACATTCTTTACAAAAAAGAATAACTGTGGTATGCTATACATAGGATAAGAAAAGCATTTGAGGTGGTCAATTTCGTGGCAGCCACACGCCGATGGTAACGACAAGGGCTTTCGCCCTGAGAGATGCAGGAGAACGCCACGCCTGCCAAATGCTTTTCGAGGGGGGACGGTTCCGATGCCGTCCCCCATTCCTGTTTTTGCACACAAAAAGACCTGCACGATTTGCTAAATCTCAGCTTTCGTGCAGGTCTTTTGTGCAGTTGCGCCAGCAGGAGTCGAACCTACGATGGGGGAGTCAAAGTCCCCTGCCTTACCGCTTGGCGATGGCGCATCAGTAGAGAATAGTATAGCATATTTTTCAAAATTCCACAAGCCCGCCGGGCGGTTCCACCCAAATTTTCTGAGCCGGGCAGGCAAATCCCGTCCTTGTCGGGGTCTCACCGATATGATATACTTGCACTGTAAAAGTTTTTCTGTTCAGCGCACAGCGCAGAAAGGAGCGTGGCTTATGTTACACCATCTTGTCATCGGCGTTATCTTCCTCGTCTGGGGCATTGCAGACGTCCTCCGCGTCCAGCTGCCCGGCGTGCTGGCGCGGCGGCTGGAATCGTCCAGCGAAGAGGCCCGCCGCCTCTGGCAGAGGCTTCTGGGTGTGCTGGAGCTCATCGTGGGCGGCGGGCAGCTGCTGTTCTACTTTTTCTCCGACAATCAGACCGTCACCAGCATCATCCTCGCGGTGATGATACTCGCCGCCGTCTGCATCCTCGGGCCGTACTACCACTGGCGGAAGCAGGAAAAAGAGAACACACAGGAATGAATCACGGGAGGAAACAGTATGGGGCCTTGGTATTACGAAGTCGTGAGCTTTGACGGCGATTACGTCAACCTGCGCCGCACCGACATCGAGAGCGACGAGCTGAACCCGGTGGCACTGGCGCTCCTGCCGCCGGAAATCGACGTGGGCAGCAAGCTCAAGTGCGAATATTTCCAGTACGAGATCATCGGCTGACAAAACGAAACGCCGCCCATTCGGGCGGCGTTTCTGCATCTTCTGATAAAGTTATACGCGCTCGGCCACCAGCTGGAAGCCTGCCTTGGTGAGCTTCTGCCGGATCTGCTCGATCTGGGCGTTGTCGCGGGTCTCGAGAGTCAGCTTGAGGAAGCAGCTGGAGATGGGCATATTGGGGTCGGAGCCGTCGTGGAGGACGGACACCACATTGCTGCCGCAGCGGGAGACGATGTCGGCCACCTGCTGCAGCTGGCCGGGCTTGTCTTCCAGCGCGATGGTCAGGTTGGCCTTGCGGCCGCTCATGACGAGGCCGCGGGTGATGACGCGGTTGAGGATGTTCACGTCGATGTTGCCGCCGGAGACGAGGCAGACGACCTTCTTGCCCTCAATGGGCAGCTTGTGGAAGAGCGCCGCCGCCACAGGCACTGCGCCTGCACCCTCGGCCACCAGCTTCTGGTTCTCCATCAGGGAGAGGATGGCCGCTGCGGTCTCGTCCTCGGTGACAGTGACGATGTCGTCCACATACTCTTCACAAAGCTTATAGGTCAGCTCGCCGGGGGTCTTGACCTGAATGCCGTCTGCGAAGGTGGAGACGGCAGAGAGGGTCTGGTATTTGTGCTCATGGAGGGAGCGATACATGCTGGGTGCGCCCTCGGCCTGCACGCCGTAGACCTTGACGTCGGGCTTCAGGCTCTTGATGGCGAAGGCCACGCCGGAGATGAGTCCGCCGCCGCCCACAGGCACGATGACAGCGTCCACATCGGGCAGCTGGTCGAGAATTTCGAGGCCGATAGTACCCTGACCGGCAATGACCTGCTCGTCGTCGTAGGGGTGGATGAAGGTCATGCCCGTTTCTTCCTGCAGCTCCACGGCCTTGTCGTGGGCGTCGTCGTAGGTGCCGGGTACGAGGCAGACCTCCGCACCGAGGTTCTTGGTGTTCTCAACCTTCATGATGGGCGCACCGTCCGGCATACAGACGATGCTCTTGATGCCGCGGCGGGTAGCGGCCAGCGCCACGCCCTGTGCGTGGTTGCCCGCCGAGCAGGCGATGACGCCCTTGTCGCTCTCTTCCTTGGAGAGCTGGCTGATCTTATAATAAGCGCCGCGCACCTTGAAGCTGCCGGTCACCTGCAGGTTCTCGGTCTTGAGGTAGAGCTGGCAGTCCTTGGAGAGCCGGGGTGCCTCGATGAGGTCGGTCTTGCGGGCTACGTCCTTGAGGACAAAGGCGGCGTGGTAGATCTTATCCAGTGTCAGCATATCGTTTTTCCCATCCTATCTCTGTTTATCCATCCCGGCACACGGGCTATTTTTATTGTTAAAGACAGGATTTAGTATAGTTTACATAAATTGATTTGTCAAATGAATCTATTTCACACTTTAAGGCAGAAAGCGGAATTTGCTGACATTGTATTATAGAAAAGCCGCCGCCATTCACCAAACAGCGAACAGCGGCGGGGTATTACCACTTTATCCTATTACTTTCCGGTAAACTCAAATCTCCGCGAGGATAGCGTCACCCATGGCGGTGCAGCCGAGGCAGGTGCAGCCCTCGCTCATGTTGTCGGCGGTGCGCAGGCCCTTGTCCAGAACCTTATTCACCGCGTTCTCAATGGCGTCAGCCTCCTCAGCCATACCGAAGGAGTAGCGCAGCATCATAGCGGCGGAGAGGATGCAGGCAGTAGGGTTGACGATGTCCTTGCCCGCGATGTCGGGAGCAGAGCCATGGATGGGCTCGTACAGGCCCCGGGTGCCGTCGCCCAGACTGGACGAGGGGATCATGCCGATGGAGCCGGTGATCATGGAGGCCTCATCGGAGATGATGTCGCCGAACATGTTCTCGGTGACGATGACGTCGAACTGGCTGGGGTCCTTGACGACCTGCATGGCACAGTTGTCCACGAACATCTCGCTGTACTCCACCTCGGGGTACTCAGCCTGCAGGCGGTGCATGACCGCACGCCAGAGGCGGCTGGTATCCAGCACGTTGGCCTTATCCACGCAGCAGAGCTTCTTGCGGCGCTTCATGGCCGTCTCGAAGCCGATGCGGCCAATGCGCTCGATTTCATGCTCCGAGTAGGGCATGGAATCCACAGCCTGCTTCTCGCCGTTCTCCAGCGTGTAAGTCTCGTGCTTACCGAAGTAGACGCCGCCGATGAGCTCACGCACGATGATGAAGTCGATGCCCTTTGCCACGATCTCGGGCTTGAGGGGGCTGGCCGGGGCCAGCTGGGGCCAGATCTTGGCCGGGCGGTTGTTGGAGTAGAGGCCCATGCCGGCGCGGAGACGGAGCAGACCCTTTTCAGGGCGCTGCTCACCGGGCAGACCCTCCCACTTTGGGCCGCCCACTGCGCCCAGAAGGACGCTGTCGGCCGCGAGGCACTTGTCCAGCTCATGCTGGGGCAGCGGGTCGCCGTACTTGTCGATGGCCTCGCCGCCCATTGCGGCGTCGGTGTAGTGGAAGGTGTGGCCGTACTTTTCGGCCACCTTATCGAGAACGCGGAGGGTCTGCTTCACGATCTCGGGGCTGGAGCAGTCGCCCCAGATGACAGCAATGTTTTTTTCCATTCTTATGGGCATCCTTTCTTTTATTGGACAACAGCATCTTTCGTCAGGCTATGTTCTCTTTTGCTGGCAAAAGAGAACCAGAAAACCACCAGCGATTTCGACGCGCTGGACCCACGAGAAAGGGGCTGCTCGCCCCTTTCAGACCCCGAAGGGGAAGTCGAAGCCCAAAAATGCTAGCCGCTTCGCTAAACGCATTTTTTGGGCTTCTCCGGTTTACGGCTCCGCCGATGGTGTTACGCTTTCGCAGAACTTTACGTTCAGCAAGGGCGTAAAGTCTGCTGCGAAGCAGCAAATTGGAGAAACGAGAAAAAAGCGTTAAGCGCAGCGACTAGCTTTTTTCCGTTTCGACCTCATCTTCGGAATCGTTAAGGGCGAGCAGCCCTTAACTCGTTGCGGGGAGAGTGGAGTCCAGAGGTAGGGAGGGGGGATTCGAAACACCCCTCCCTATCTCTGGCCCGCGCGGAGCGCAAGCCACTTGACCAAAAGAAAAAACCAGCCCCGCGCCACCAGCGCGAGAACCAGCTTAAAGAAAAAACCGGCTCTGCCTCTGGCCCGCGCGGAGCGCATAGCCATTTGACCGAAAGAATAAAACCCGCCCCGCGCCACCGGCGCGCAGAAGCAGAAAGGACAGAAGATGTTTACCGCCAAACAGTTCGCCGGCACCCACTGCGGCTGCCGCTACCAGCAGGACTACCGCCCCACGCTGGGCAAAGACGGCAAAAAGGAGTCCGGCACGCTGGAAGTCATCAAGTTCTACTACGACGGTGCCATCCGGATGGAGCAGCACTGCTACGGCGAGGCGGCGACCTTTGTATTCGGCGTCTGGGCCGAGGGGATGGACGCCGACGGCACCCTCCACTGGGCGCTGCCCGACCGCCGCAAGAGCTACTACGACGAGGACTATCTGCCTCGAAAGCTGGACCGCGTGGACGAAGCGGGAAATCTCTACTTCGACGGCAGCCCTTTCCCGTGGAAGCTGGCCGACGATTTCGACGAAGACAAGCGCTGGGGCTACCCGAAATGGAAGGTGTTGCTGGGAAAACTCACCGGAAAAGGCCGGAAATGTGACTGAATCACGAAATTCGAGTATTCCCATTGACATACTAGGGAATGATATGATATAACTATTCCGTCAAATGGAATATATGCGGGCAGCGCCCCGGCCCCCTGGAAGGCGCGGTGCTCCCGTATTTTAGCAGAAAGGAACCATTCCTATGGAAAACACAGAAAAAGTGGTTTATCTGGATAACGCTGCTACCACAGCCTGCGCTCCCGAAGCACTGGCTGTGATGGTCGAGGCACTGAACGGCGCCTGCGGCAACCCCAGCAGCCATTATAGTGTGGGCTATGAGGCCAAGGAGTTCGTGGACAAGGGCCGCGCACAGGTGGCAAAGGCCATCAACGCATCCACGTCCGAGATCTTCTTCACCGGCTGCGGCTCTGAGGCCGACAACTGGGCTGTGAAGGGTACTGCCTTCACCAAGGCCCGCCAGAACAAGAAGCACCTTATCACCAGCGCTTTCGAGCACCACGCCATCATGCACAGCATGGCAGCTCTCGAGCGTCTGGGCTTCGAGGTCACTTATATCAAGCCCACCACGGAGGGCTACATCCGTCCGGAGGATGTCGAGGCTGCGATCCGCCCCGACACCGCCCTCATCAGCATCATGATGGCCAACAACGAGATCGGCACCATCCAGCCCATCAAGGAGATCGCTGAGATCGCCCACAAGCACGGCGTCTGGATGCACACCGATGCGGTTCAGGCTGTGGGTGCCATCCCCGTGGACGTCAAGGAGCTGGGCGTGGATATGCTGTCCATGAGCGCTCACAAGTTCAACGGCCCCAAGGGCATGGGCGCTCTGTACTGCCGCAAGGGCATCTGGCCCCAGAACCTCATCGACGGCGGCAGCCAGGAAGCACGCCACCGCGCTGGTACTGAGAACGTCGCTGGCATCGCTGGCATGGGCAAGGCCCTCGAGATGGCGACCGAGCATCTGGAAGAGCGCATGGCCCACGAGAAGGAGCTGCGTGACTACGTCATTGACCGCATCCTGAAGAACATCCCCGAGGCCCGTCTGAACGGCGGCCTTGAGCATCGTCTGCCCGGCAACGCCAACATCAGCTTCCCGGGTCTGGAGGGCGAGACCATCCTGCTCGACCTCGATATGCACGGCATCTGCGCCTCTACCGGCTCTGCCTGCAACTCCGACAGCCTTGACCCCAGCCACGTGCTGCTGAGCATTGGCGTGCCGGAAGAGATCGGCCACGGTTCCATGCGGTTCACCTTTGGCCCGCAGAACACGATGGAAGAAGCGAAATATCTGTGCGATGTGCTGGAGGAAGTCATTCCCCGCCGTCGTGCTATGAGTTGTATGTGGCTGCAGGGCCAGAACACGGCCCGTCACTTCAGCCTGAAGGGAGAAAACTAAAATGGCAGGTATGTATAGCGCAAAGGTCATGGAGCATTTTGCACATCCGCACAACGTGGGTGAGATCCCCGACGCAAACGGCGTGGGTGAAGTCGGCAACCCCAAGTGCGGCGACATCATGCGGATGTACCTCAAGATCGAGAACAACGTCATCGTTGACGTCAAGTTCCTCACCTTCGGCTGCGGCGCTGCGATCGCAACCAGCAGCATGGCCACCGACCTCATCAAGGGCAAGACCATTGACGAGGCCCTGAAACTGACCAACAAGGCCGTTGTCGAGGCTCTGGAAGGTCTGCCTCCCATCAAGGTCCACTGCTCTGTTCTGGCTGAGCAGGCCGTCAAGGCCGCTCTGTCCGACTACTACCGTCGTCAGGGCATCGACCCGGAACCCATCGTGGGCAAGCTGGAAGAGGACTGCGACCATTGCAGCGGCGAGAGCTGCGGCCGCTGAGGCGCACTCCTGAACCTTAAATAAAAAAAGTAAGGCCCGGCGGATGCTGTAAAGCGTCTGCCGGGCCTTTTTGCACCCTCGGCACAGCCTCTGCATAGGATGGCACACCGAGCATGTGGGAGGGGGCCTTGCAGTGGAAGGAAAGAAATGCTTTGCGGTGGTGGGCGGCGACGCCCGGCAGGCCGCAGCGGCCCGGGCGCTGGCCCGGGCCGGGTACAGTGTGGGCGGGCCGGAGATGATAGCGGTGGCAGATTATATCCTGCTGCCCCTGCCGCTGGACGCGGCACGGACGCCGCTGGCCGAATTGCTGCGGGCCGCAAGGCCCGGTACGCTGGCACTGGGCGGGATGCTGTCGGTGGAGGCGAAAGCCATCGCCGCCGAGGCCGGGGTAGAGCTGGTAGACTACTTCGCCCGGGAAGAGCTGACCATCCGCAACGCCATCCCCACGGCGGAAGGGTGCATTGGCATCCTGATGAAAGAGCGCAACCGCACCCTCTGGGGCAGCAGCATCCTGCTGACCGGCTTCGGGCCGGTGGGGCAGGCGCTGGGCGTCCGGCTGGGGGCGCTGGGGGCGCAGGTGACAGCGGCGGCCCGCCGTCCGGCCCAGAGGGCGCTGGCGGAGAGCTTCGGGCTGCGGAGCGTCCCCATCGACCGGCTCGGGCAGATAGCGCCGGCTTTTGATACAGTGGTGAACACGGTGCCTGCGCCGGTGCTCAGCGAGGCAGTGCTGGCCCGGCTGCGGCCGCAGAGCTTTATCGTAGATTTGGCGTCCCGCCCCGGCGGCACCGACTTCGACGCGGCCCGGCGGCTGGGCCACAGAGCCATCCATGCGCTGAGCCTGCCCGCCGCCTGCGCGCCCGAGACGGCAGGCGAGGCGGTGGCCCAGACAGTGTGCGATATGATCGGGCAGAGGGAGGAAGCATCATGATAGAGAAGAAACGACGCTGCGCGGCCTTTGCGGTCTGCGGCAGCTTCTGCACACTGGAAGCGGCGCTGGATGCGGCCCGTGCGCTGCGGGGGCAGGGGTGGGAACTTCTGCCGGTGATGAGCTTTGCGGCAGGGCAGGACACCCGCTTTGGCCGGGCCTCCGGCTGGCGGCATCAGCTGGAAGGGCTGACGGGCCGTCCGGTTCTGGATACCCTGCAGGCGGTGGAGCCTCTCGGCCCACGGCATCTGGCCGACGCCCTCGTGATCGCGCCCTGCACGGGGGCCACGCTGGCCAGGCTGGCCGAGGGCCTTTCCGACACGCCGGTGACGCTGGCGGCGAAGAGTCTGCTCCGGGTGGGCTGTCCCGTCGTCATCGCTGTCTCGACGAACGACGGGCTGGGCGCTTCCGGGGAGAACATCGCCCGGCTCTACCAGCGCAAGCACTATTATTTTGTGCCTTACGGGCAGGATGACCCTAACACCAAGCCCCAGAGCCTCAAGGCACGGTTCGAGCTGCTGCCCCAGACGCTGGAAGCGGCGCTGGAAGGGCGGCAATTACAGCCGGTGCTGCAATGTCCGTGTGGATGAAAGGTGTCTTTTCAGGCAGGGGAAAGTGTGGTATACTAAGTTTATCTATGAAGATTTGTGGAGAATTGATCGAATGAAAAAATACATCGCTGCACTTCTTACAGCGTTGCTCCTGCTCTGCACGGCGCTGTCTGCCGGGGCGGTGGGTCCGGCTCTGACCACGACGGAGGCTTACTGCATCATTGATGCAGACACCGGCCTCGTGCTGGCACAGCAGAATATGAACGAAGAACTGCACCCGGCGTCCATCACCAAGGTGATGACGCTGGGCCTTGCCTGCCAGAAGGCGCAGGGAAACTGGGACGGCGTGAAGCTCACAGTCTCCCATGAGGACGTCTACTCCCTCGCAGGCACCGATTCCAGCCACATCGCCTTGCGGGAGGGAGAGGAAGTCCCTCTGCAGGACGCTCTTTACGGAACCATGATCGCCAGTGCCAACGACGGCGCGAATCTGCTGGCCGAATACTTCGGCGGCGGCACCATCGAGGGCGGCGTGGCCGCGATGAATGCCCAAGTGCAGGCGCTGGGCCTCGAGCACACCCACTTCGCCAACCCCCACGGCATCAGCGGCGATGACCACTACACCAGCTGCTACGACATGGCTCAAATTCTGCGATGGGCGCTGACTCAGCCGGGCTTTGAGACCATTTTCACCCGGCTCGAGATGTACACCATGGCGCCCACGAATGTCCAGCCGGTGACCCGCTATTTCTCCCAGCAGGACAAAATGCGGCTGAGCTACAGCCGGTATTACATCCCGGCCATCCGCGGCTCCAAGATAGGCTACACCAACATCGCCCGCTACAGCTACGTCTGCCTCGCGGAACAGAACGGCGTCCGCCTCATCTGCGTGACCATGCAGAGCGAGATGAAGACCGATAAGTACAACGACGTCCGCACCCTGCTGGACTACGCTTTCGCACGCTATACCGGCTACACCGACCTGCCCTCCCAGGGCCTGACCGGAGAGGTGGAAGTCGTGGGCGGCGGCGGAACGCTGGGCAAGGTGACCGTCACCGACCCCGGCGTCCGGCTGCTGCTGGCCGACGGCGTGACGGCGGGGGACGTCTCGGCGTCGCTGGAACTGCCCGAACGATACGTTCTGGGTACTTCGCCGGAAGTGTACGCAGTGTATACCGTCAATGGCGGCGATAAGCAGGAATCGACGAGTGTCCGGGTCCCGGCGGTACTCACCGGGCTGGATGCGCTGCTGGAAGCGAACGCGGGCAGAGAGCTGGACACGGCCTCTGACGTTAAGCCTGCCAGGACGGCGGGAATGCTCATCGCCATCTCGCTGGCCTGCACGGCAGCTGCTGCCTGTGCCACGCTGTGCGTGATGCGGGTGATGCGCCTCCGGAAAACCAAAAAGCAAAAGCCCTCGAAACATTAAAAATCGCGAAAAAGCTGCAAAAGGCTTTTCCATATACAACAAAATAACAAAAAACGATAAAACAAAACAGAGAGGAAAATAATTATGGGCAAATTCACCTTTACGCAGACTGAGATCCCCGGTGTCGTCGTCATTGAGCCGCAGGTGTTCGGCGATGACCGCGGCT
>OHPL01001688.1_pt1 | contig 10865 bp, 10 predicted proteins | sample 1577711 | NCBI WGS metagenome assembly OHPL01 (sample SAMEA3879538, study PRJEB24766) | human gut metagenome | biome: human-associated habitat; feature: feces | place: USA | collected 1985/1987
GCCCTGTACAATACAGATATAGTATTTCGCCAGCTCCTTATCCCTGATAATACGGCTCATATACTGGCTTCCTGCTAATGATTTGCTGCACACTACCATACCTGACGTATTTCTGTCCAGTCGATTACAGATAGATGGTTTGAACGTAGATAAAGACTGTTCTGAAATAACATTCTTCTGGAGCAGATATCCTATCAGCCATTCGTTCACGCTCATATCTGCTGGGGATGCCTTCTGTGATAAAACTCCCGCCGGTTTGTTTACTACAAGTATATGTTCATTTTCATATACAATAGTGAGCTGTGATAAAGCTGCGTAGGCTTTTGTATATTCATTGACCTGTGTCGTTTTTACAGTTCCGCAGAATTTATCCAGAGTATCATCCGCCAAAAACAGTTTTACTTCATCTCCTGCTTCCAGCTTTTCTTTTCCATCACATTTTTTTCCATTTAATACAATGTTCTTCTTGCGCATCATTTTATAAATGAAGCTGTCCGGTGCTTCTTTGAGTAGCTTTTTTAAATATTTATCAAGTCTCTGCTGTGCTTCATTTGCACCGATCTGATATACTCGCATACTGTTAATTCCTTTTGCCTATTATAAAGAGATGTCACACATTAAAGATAATAGCTCTTCATCATGTTTGCCGGCTTCCTGTGCCTGAAGCTGTTTCAGCCTTTCTTCAAACATTTTATAATCGTTCTTACCAAATATTTTTACATTAATATTCTTAATGCCGTTCTGTGTCAGTATTCCTTCTATATGCTCCTTACAGGAGTTCACATCACATTTATCAAATTCTGAAAATCCGATCAGATTACCACCTCTCGCAGTCATACATGTCATGGCATAATTCTTCTGATAAGAAGTCAGATACAGGTGATACAGCATCGGTATCTCTGCAATCTGCTGAATCTGATTGCAGATCCCTGTGTCATAAGCCGGTGTCTTTAAAAACATGATCATGGACACCGTATTTCTGCTTGCCGGCAGCAATGCAAGAACTGCTATGATCGTAAAAATATTTTCTCTGGTATGATAAATTGCATATCCAATTATAAAGATGATAATTGCGGCTGCGAAACTGATGGCAGTCTTTATTGTGGATAATTTCTTCTGGCGAATCAGATAATCCGGTTCTCCCTTTTGTGGTAAATTAATTTTTTTCATAAATGTATCGTGACAAAATCCTTTCCAAACAATATTATTTCAGGAAACGCATAATAAAGAGAATCCATTGATGAGGCACTATCTTAGCCAATACATGAAATGCCCGGATATATGGATTGTAGACTGAGATTTTCTTATTATGGAAGGAATCTGCAATTGCGCGTTCTACCACTTTTTCCGGTGACGCAAGTGTCAGTTTTTTGATAGATAAGGTCTTGCCGTCCTTCTCTGCAATATCAAAAAATGGAGTATCAACAGGACCAGGGCATACTGCTGTCACATAAATCCTGCGGCTGCGCAGTTCTTCTGATAAGGCTCTTGAAAAGCTGTATACATAAGACTTGGATGCCGCATATACTGCAAAATATGGCTGTGGCATAAAAGCCGCACTGGAAGCAAGCTGGATAATACGGCTGTTCTTGCGCATATAAGGAATACACAGATATGTCATATCTGTAAGTGCCTTACAGTTCACATCAATCATGCCAAGCTCTTCTTTTCTGTTTAATTTAGTAAAGTTTCCCATAACACCATAGCCGGCACAGTTGACCAGCATACGGATCACAGGCTTTTCCTCCTGCAAAAGATGTGCCAGACGTTTCATATGTGCTTCATTGGTCACATCCATATCCAATATGCGCGTTGTATGCTCCATGCATTCAGCAACCTTCAGCATTTCTTCTTTTCTTCTGGCAATAAGCCATATCTCGTCAATCGAATCAAATACATTATCTAACTGTAATGCGAACTCAAGTCCCATGCCGGATGATGCTCCGGTAATCATTATAATATTCATGCCAGTCACTCCTTTATATATTTATCTTCTTCTGCCTTTAGCAGCTACTGATGTTTTCTTTCTATTTCCTGATTGAGATATTTTACCTGTTCTCCCGGATGTTTTTGCTGCCGGTTTTTGCTGTTTTTTATTGATCTTATCCTTCTTCTTATATCTGCCGGATGCATCTTCTGCATCTGATGCCAGCTTCCTTGGTCTGATCAGGCACTTCTTGTCAAATCCTATCAGGTCTTCTCTTCCTGCCAGATGCAATGCTTCTTTTACCAGCTCATAATTCTTGGGATTACGATACTGAATCAGTGCCCGCTGCATCGCCTTCTCATGAGGATTATGACAGACATAGACAGGCTGCATCGTGTTAGGATCAATACCTGTGTAATACATCACCGTAGACATAGTAGATGGAGTAGGATAGAAATCCTGCACCTGTTCCGGCATATAGCCAAGATCTCTTAAATATTCAGCCAATGCAACTGCTTCCTTCAAAGTAGAGCCAGGATGAGAAGACATCAGATATGGCACCAGGAACTGATCCTTGCCCATTTTCTGATTCAGCTTCTTATATTTTGCGGTAAACGCTTCATATACTGCATTCTCCGGCTTGCCCATTTTGGAAAGGACAGCATCACAGATATGTTCGGGTGCTACTTTTAACTGTCCGCTGATATGATACTCTACCAGTTCTCGGAAGAAAGTATCATCCTTATCTAACAAAAGATAGTCGAAACGAATACCTGAACGTACAAATACTTTCTTTACCTTAGGCAGTTTTCTTAATTTGCGAAGCAGGGACAGGTAATCCGAATGGTCTACTTCCAGATTCGGACATGGTTTCGGGCATAGACACTGACGATGCTTACATACACCGACTTTTAACTGCTTCTGGCAAGAAGGCTGTCGGAAATTGGCGGTAGGTCCTCCAACATCATGAATGTATCCCTTGAATTCAGGATCTTCCGTGATTAACTTGGCTTCTTCTATAATTGACTTATGACTTCTGACCTGAATGGTTCGTCCCTGGTGGAAGGTTAATGCGCAGAAATTGCAGCCTCCAAAGCAGCCTCTGTTACTGATCAGTGAAAATTTAATTTCCCTGATTGCAGGAACTCCACCATCTTTTTCATACATAGGATGATAATTTCTAACATATGGCAATGCATAGACATCATCCATTTCCTGCATGGAAAGTGGTGTCTGTGGCACGTTCTGCACTACATAAACTCCATTCGGATATGGCTCTACCAGAATCTTGCCATTAAAGGGATCCGTATTCTCATGTTGTACTTTAAAGCTCTTGGCATATAAGGTCTTATCAGCTGCCATATCTGTGTAAGAAGGCAGCAGTTCATAATCATACAGACCAGATATGTCCTTTGTTTTATAGACCGTACCGGGAATAAATCCAATATCCTTGACATCAATACCACTATTCAGGGCGTCTGCAATCTCTATGATAGATTTTTCTCCCATTCCATATGAAATAATATCTGCCTGGCTATCAAGCAAGATAGAACGTTTAAAAGAATCTGACCAGTAATCATAATGCGCCATACGACGCAGGCTTGCCTCAATTCCTCCGATAATGATAGGAGTCTTCTTATAAGTATGCCGAATCAGGTTGCCATAGACTACTACTGCGTGATCCGGTCTTTTATAAGGAACACCTCCCGGTGTATAAGCGTCACTTTCCCTGTGCTTCTTGGATACATAATAATGGTTCACCATGGAATCCATATTGCCGGAAGAAACGAGGAAGCCGAGTCGTGGCTCTCCCAATACTGTAATACTGGCATCATCCTTCCAATCCGGCTGTGCAATGATGCCTACAGAGTACCCATGCGCCTGCAGCAATCTGGTAATAATGGCATGTCCAAAAGAAGGATGATCTACATAGGCATCCCCCGATACATAGACAAAATCCAGTTGTTTTAATCCAAGTTCTTCTACTTCTGCCATATTTACTGGCAGGAATCCGTTTTCTAATGACAAAATATTTACTTCCTCTCCATATATAATTGCTGTATTTCTTCTTTTGTAAGCTGCCTGTAAGCACCTTTGGGCAGGTTCTCATCCAGAGTCAATGGTCCCATAGAGATACGCTTCAGATAAGTTACTTCTCCATCAACCGCCTGTATCATACGCTTGACCTGATGGAAACGTCCCTCTGTGATTGTAAGATAGATTTTATAAGAATCAGCGTCCTGCTGAATCAATTCTGCCTGTGCAGGCAATGTCATTTTATCATCGCCTATGTCTACGCCTTTTCTAAGCATTTCCAGTTTCGATTCTGATATACCACCTCTACACTCCACATAATAAGTCTTGGCAACATGTTTCTTGGGTGACAATAATCTGTGGGACAGCTCTCCGTCGTTTGTAATCAACAGAAGTCCCTCCGTATCTTTATCCAGACGTCCAACAGGCGAAAGATTTCTGCCTGCATCTCTTGGCAAAAGTGACATGACTGTCACATCCTTATCATCCTTTACCGCAGTAATAACGCCTGCAGGTTTATGAAGCATATAATAATGAAATTGACTGTACTGCAGTTCTTTTCCGTCAAATGTAACTGTATCGCTGTTCTCCTTAATCTGTGCTTCCGGTTTTAGCACCGTGACCTGATTGACACTTATTCTTCCTTTTTTTATATAATCTTTGACCTGGCTTCGAGAGCCAATCTGCACTTCTGTCAGAAATTTATCAAGTCTCATGGTAATTCCTTTCTTTTATGCCGCCTGTTTTATGTTCTGAATCCGGTAAATGATTCATAAATTGATAACAAAAATCTATAGGTGATTTACTTTTGTCCAAAATAAAAACTGTGATTCTGTTGTCATTTATGGCATTTATACTGTATTCACCGACCAGAACCTGTCATTATGCATTGGAAGGGCTGACACAATGGGCAACGCGTATGATACCTACGTTGTTTCCCTTTATGATTCTAAGTTCTCTTATGATATGCAGTGGGGCAGATGAACAACTGGGTAAGCTGCTGTCAAAGCTGTGGAAAATCATCCTTCCCATACGCGCATATGGAAGCTATGCCATATTTATCGGTTTTCTCTGTGGCTTTCCCATGGGGGCAAAGGTTGTAAGTGAATTATATTCTGCACGCAAGCTCTCCAGAAAAGAAGCACAGCATTTAGTCGGTTTCTGCAACAATATCGGGCCTGCTTATTTTCTTGGACTGGTATTTCCGCTGCTTTGCAGTCTTGGCTATACAAATGTCTTACCGTTTGTGTTTGGCATGTATGGCATTCCCATATTATATGGCATTGTCCTCTGTAATCTGTCGAAGCATGATGATGATAATACAACCAGAGCTTCTTTGGCAATCATAAAGCCAGAACATTCATCTGCTGCCGGATTATTCAATGCAATCTGTATGAATAACATAGAATCCATTCTATTGCTTGGCGGATACGTTACATTAATCAATGCAATGCGAAGTATCTTTGACTGTTTTCCACTTTCCTCCAACATAAAAGCTGTTCTTAGCAGTTTTCTTGAAATCATTGGTGGAATCCCAGCAGTCTATCATACTTCAATTCCAGATACCTATAAAGTATTCTGGATTATGGTCGCTCTGAGCTTCAATGGAATATCCTGTTTGCTCCAGACAATCAGTTTTTTAGAAAAAGCCAATCTGTCTGTTGTTAATTATATCCTGCACAAATTAATCATTTTCACCATATCACTTTTTTATTATACATTATGGCTTATCGTCCCTGCCTAATAGGTAATCACATTCGTATCTGTAGATTGGTCATATTGATTCCATACCTTAAACATAACTGTTCCCGAAGACGCAGGTACGTTATTGACTGTTATAGTCATAGTATTATTTGTACCGTTCCACGGGCATAATATTGACCAGCTGAGTCCATTATCAAAAGAATATGCATAATACTGAATGCAGGTTTCATTGTCTGATGCAGTCAAGTTACAGGTCAATGTTTTATTGGAATTATCGTATTTTACCAGATTTGCAATAGCAATTTCAGGCGATGTAGAATCCTGATAGACTTTGCCCTGTGGTGTTGGAACTGCCAGGGGTGCATAGTCTTTGTAACTGGTTTTATTATCTATTGAAGTCAATCCAAAATATCTTGCAACTGCTCTTGCATCTCTTTCTCCAAATTCCCGTAATCTGTCATCTGACTGCAAATTCACAACATCATATGGATGATCCACATGGCAATGCTCAACAATGACCGATGGAATATTAACCAGTGCACACTGTCGAATGATTCCATAATAATCATTTCCTGTTTTACCAATTCTTGTTTTAATACCGCGGTTATAAATACCCATTTCCTGGAATTCTGTCAGGAATTCATTTGCCAGGCCATATCCCTGGCTATACGCTGAACCACTGGATGGTATCCAGACTTCTGCCCCATAATATGTATGCTCTATGGATGCATTAAAATGAAGTGAAAACAGAAAATCAGCGTTTACACTTTTAGCAAACTGTGCTCTTTCCTTATGAGACATTGCCACATCACCGGTACGGGTCAGATATACTTTTACATCCTGGTACTGTTCCAGATATGCTTTCATATACATGGCAACTATAAAATCATAGTCTTTCTCAGGTATCGGCAGATAATCTGTTCCAAGATTGTCACCGCCATGCCCAGGATCAATTACAACAACAAGTGGTTCCGCAGCCTGTACAGACATAGTTGTCTGTATCGCAACTGTAAAAAGAATAATACCCAATAGTGCATACAATCGTTTTCTCATAGAATCCCCTTTCTTACGACAAAACCCACAGTAATCTGTGGGTTTGTTTATAGATACTTCATTTGAATTAAATGACGTCCAGCTTCTCAGTCTCACCTTCCGGTGCTGTATTGGTTTCTTCCACTGGTGGATTCAGCTCAGCACGGTTAGCAGAAACAATACTGTCAATCTGTCTCAGATTCGCCAGCATTGTATTATAATCATTTGTAGAAACTTCAATAGAATGTGTAATAATATTACCCAGATTAGCCAGAATGTCATCTGTATACTGCATAGCTGCAATCTTCACATTATTAGCTTCTGTTGTAGCATTATCCAGAATCTCCTGAGCCTGCTTCGTTGCCAGTTCAACAATTTCATTAGCCTGTGCATAAGCCTGCTGCATAATCTGGTGTTCACTGATCAGTTCATTAGTCTGAACAGTAGCATTATCAATCAGTTCCTTTGCCTTTTGCTTGGCATCATCCAAAATAGCTTCTCTATTGCTGATGATTCTCTGATACTGTTTGATTTCCTCCGGTGTCTTCATACGAAGCTCACGAAGTAATTCATCAATTTCAGCCTTATTCACCATAATAACATCTGTTGAAAAAGCTTTGTACTTACAATTATCAATATATGCTTCAATCTCATCAATTAATTGTTCGATTCTGCTGCTCATAGCACTCCTCCATATTTGTCTGATTTTATTAAGCGGTCATTGGAATTATCCTTATACTTTTCATATACAAGCTTAGCAACGAAATCAGGAACACACTGGGAAATATCTCCATGAAAAGAAGCAATTTCCTTCACGCTGGAAGAACTTAAATAAGCATATTCCAGATTTGTAGTCAGAAATACCGTATCCAACATTCCATCGGATAACTTGCTGTTAGTCTGTGCAATCTGAAGCTCATATTCAAAATCTGTAATAGCCCGAAGTCCTCTGACAGACACATGAATATCTTTTTGTCTTGCATAATCAATCAACAGCCCCTGAAAGGAATCTACCTGAACATTAGGCAGATCTTTCGTGGCTTCTTTTAATATACTAACACGTTCTTCTACAGAAAACAACGCATTCTTAGCTTTATTATCTAACACACTGACAATCAGAGTATCAAACATTTTGGACGCTCTTCTGATCACGTCCAGATGCCCTAATGTCATAGGGTCAAAACTTCCCGGGTATATTGCAGCTTTCATAAAATTGCTTTAACTCCTTACAATAAATACATGTTTATTGGTTTTGTATATTTTTTCTTTTTCAATTGTGTAGCCAAGAGCTTCTGCATAACTTAAATCTGTATCAAGAGAAGCTTCTACCACAATTAATGTATCCTCTGTTACAAAAGAGCAGTCTTTCAGGATTTCCAATGCCCTCTTCTCATATTGCTGGTCATATGGAGGATCCATGAAAATAACGTCCACGGCATCTTCACGGATGCTTCCTCTGATTGCAGCAAAAACATCCTGCTTTACAACAACAGCCTGTTCATTCAGATGTGTATGCTGCAGATTGTCTGTGATACAGTCTATTGCTTTCTGACTGTTTTCCACAAAGTAAGCCTTACGTGCCCCACGGCTCAGTGCTTCAATGCCGATACCACCACTTCCCGAAAACAGATCTACAAAAATTGCGCCAGATAAGTATGGCATAAGCATATTAAATAATGTTTCTTTAATTCTATCAGTAGTAGGACGTGTATCTAAGCCATCAGGAGTCTTCAAAAGAAGTCTCCTTGCTGATCCTGCAATCACTCTCATATATTATAAATTCCTTTCCTGGTCTCTTTAACAGATATATTATACTCTTAATTTCGTACCTTTTGCATCCCTTTTTCCGAGTTTTATTTTGCTTATTTCTATATTTTTATTTTTATAAGTAATACTCTGGTCATTTTCCATGTAGTAGACATTTTCAATATAATCGCCTTCATTCAAACGTATTCCACGTACACCTACCGCATTTTTCTTCATAACAGATATTTCTTCTATCGGGAAGCGCAGGAAGAATCCATTCGCACTCTGTAAAATGACATTCTGCTGTTCTGTCAGGACAACAACACTGACAAGCTCGTCCTCTTCATTCAGCTTTGTAGCAGCTACAGCTCTCTTTGCCACATCAAATTCGCCGCCGCTTACGATCTTACACATGGCCTGCTTTGTCACAAACAATAAACGATATAAATTCAGATCCGACTGGCTTGTAATGGTAATGATCTCTTCTTTTGCAGAATCATAATTGCTGATATTGTCTACCGGCATTCCTTTATCCCTGAACTTTCCAAAGGGAATGTCAGATACCTTGATTGTATGTAACAGTCCTATATTGGTAAAGACACATATTTTTCCGGTGTTTTTACACTTTACGATATATTTCATTTCTGCCTGGACAGTATCTTTATTACGTTCATATGCAGACATATCTATTGTCTTACAATATCCGAAGCGATCCATCAGGAACATAACTTCCATTTCTTCCTGTTTTCTTTCTTCGTAAACCGCTTCTTCGGCATTCTCAATCCTTGTCAGTCTTGGAGAATTATATTCTTTCTTCAGATTGTCAAGATCCTGCATAATGACCTGAGCCATGGAATCTCTGCGTTCCAGAATATCTTCATAACGATAAATATTGGCTGTTGTCTCTTCGTGTTCTTTCATCAGGGCATCAATCTCCAGCCCAATCAATTTATACAGACGCATATCAAGAATGGCATTCGCCTGTTTTTCAGTGAAATTAAGCTGCGATGCCATGATTCTTGATTCTTTCGAGCGGAAATGAATCCCATCAGTAACACCGCTGGTCAGACACGTTTTTACCATATTTCTGTCTTTGGAGCCACGCAAAATCTCAATGATCAGGTCAATGATATTGCAGGCTCTGATCAGACCTTCCTGAATCTCACGTTTCTCCAGCTCTTTATTCAGAAGATTGGTATATTTACGTGTTGCGACTTCATACTGAAATGCTACATTTTTCGCAATAATGCTCTTTAAACCAAGTGTTTCAGGTCTGCCATCTGCTATGGCAATCATATTCACTCCAAAGGTATCTTCAAGGCGTGTCTTCTTATACAGTAAATTTTTGAAATTATCTACATCGGTATCCTTCTTCAGTTCAATGACAATACGGATTCCTTCTTTAGAAGACTGATTGGAAATGTCTACAATCTCCGGTGCTTTTTTGGATTCATAGAGAGCCGCAATATCCTGAAGGAATTTACTGATATTAGCTCCTATCATAGTATACGGGATCTGGGAAATGACCAGGTTCAATTTCCCATTTTTACCTTTTTCAATCTCTACTACACCGCGAAGCTTGATCTTGCCAACACCTGTCTCATAAATGTCCGGCAATTCATCCTTATTACATACAATCCCACCCGTAGGGAAATCCGGTCCTTTTACATAATGGAGCAGTTCACGGGTCGTAATGTTCCCGTTCTGCATATAAGCCTTCATTGCATCAACTACTTCACCAAGGTTATGTGGTGGAATGCTGGTAGCCATACCAACAGCAATACCTTCAGAACCATTTACAAGAAGGTTTGGAAACCGGCAAGGCAGTACGCTTGGTTCCTTTTCTGTCTCATCAAAGTTAGGTACAAAATCCACTACATCCTTATCCAGGTCTGCAAGCATGGCATCCTGTGTTATCTTTTGGAGGCGTGCCTCTGTATATCGCATTGCTGCAGCACCATCACCCTCTATATTACCAAAATTGCCATGTCCATCTACAAGTGGAATCTCTTTTTTAAAATCCTGTGCCATTACAACAAGTGCATCATAAATAGAACTATCTCCATGGGGATGATATTTACCCATGGTATCGCCGACGATACGCGCACTTTTACGGTATGGTCTGTCATAACGGATTCCCAGTTCATACATATCATAGAGCGTACGTCTCTGAACCGGTTTAAGCCCATCTCTGACATCCGGCAGAGCACGGGCAATAATGACACTCATTGCATAATTGATAAAAGATTTCTGCATGGTGTCAGAATATTCTGTTTTAATAATCTTCTCTTCCATTTATTACCTCATGTTTAAATATCAAGTTCTGCATCTGTTGCATGTTCATGAATAAATGTCTTACGTGGTGTAACATCTGTACCCATCAGCAGTTCGGTTATTTCAGATGCCATTCTGGCGTCTTCTA
>OHPL01001693.1_pt1 | contig 10835 bp, 3 predicted proteins | sample 1577711 | NCBI WGS metagenome assembly OHPL01 (sample SAMEA3879538, study PRJEB24766) | human gut metagenome | biome: human-associated habitat; feature: feces | place: USA | collected 1985/1987
ATCAGCGCCTCTGAATCTTGTGTTCTGGAGAACAACGATGTCGCCGTCAGCCATTTCAGCAACAGCCTTCTTAGCGTTTTCGCCAACTACTGTATCATCAGCAGCGAAAGTAACCTTAGTGCCTGGGAGGAGTTCTGCAAGTCTGTCTGCAGCGGGCTTGAGGGAGAACTTTTCCTCAGGACCGTTCTTAGGCTTGCCAAGGTGAGAGCAAAGTACAACCTTGCCGCCGTCAGCTACGAGCTTCTTGATTGTTGGAAGTGCAGCTGTGATTCTGTTATCATTAGTGATCTTGCCGTCCTTGAGAGGAACGTTGAAGTCAACTCTTACGAGTACCTTCTTACCCTTTACGTTAATGTCGTCAACCGAAACTTTGTTTAATCCTGCCATTGGTATGACATCCTTTCGTAATAAATTTGATTAGAGCTTAAGACCGAACGCTGACGTATTAAACCGTTCACGCTCAACAGTCCTAAACTATACAATACTATTTTATATCATTTCGGCAGATTTTTCAAGCCCTTTTGCAAAATTTTTATATAAACGGCTGATAATTTTATCTGAATTCGGTGTAAACTTCGTAAAATCAAGCTTTGTTAAGCTTTTCACAAAGCTTTTTTATCACCTCGGCGAAGTAAAGCTTCACTTCGTAGTTCTCGGGATCCTGCATAAGTTCAAGCTCCTCGGTCGATATAACACCGTTTTCGGCAGCGAGCGAAAGAACCTCGTCCGTGTTCGTCACCGCAGGCAGACAAAGAGCAGGGAACATCACGCACCACCAGTTTCTGCCATCACCCTCGCCGATGATGACCCTGAGCGCAGAATAATCACCCTCGGGAAGCTCCGCACTGCCGTAAACGCGTCTGTCAAAATGAACTGTGCCAACTTCGCATCTCACAGGATAATCATAACCCGAAGCAGCGATCTCCGCAGCCGCAGCAGCTTCAAAAAGCTGAAGATTTTCCTCCGAAAGCTGCTTCGCATCAGCCGCCGAGACTGCTCCGCCGAATATATCGGCACTCGCTTCAAGTACAGCGTTCCTTACACGAAGCTTCAAAGCCTGATCCTCGTCCGAATCCGAGTTTGCGATAACGTGCAGGCGAAAAACGTCCTCGGTTATGCCGCGCCTGCTCTCCGCAAAAGCGCAGATGCCCTCGCAGAATACCGCCGTGATAAATCCAATAAGTAAAGCCGCCTGAATAATAAATTTTTTGCTCATGTATAATGACCGTCCTTTTGCATATCATATTTGTTTGAGCATATATTTGACGTAAAATCGCAGTTTTATTCATTTTGGAAAATATTTTTTCAAAAACCCTTGACAAACGTGCTTTTTTGAGCTATAATATATAAGCGTTCTGAAATTGTGAACGTGCTAACTTAGCTCAGTTGGTAGAGCACATCCTTGGTAAGGATGAGGTCGTCAGTTCAAATCTGATAGTTAGCTCCATTTGAGAAGTCGTCCCGAGTCTGCATAGGGGCGGCTTTTTCTTTTTATTGATTTAAAATTTTGCAGAAATATAGGTATTTAAGGCGGTGCAGTGTGAAAAAAGTATTGAGTATTGCGTTGAAAGTAATATTGACGAGCATTGCAGTTATTGTTTTGTTTGTCATAATATCGTTGGTTCGTCATAAAATATGCAGTTCGAGGGAAAAAGATCTGCTTACTCCCTTAGGCGAATTGGTTGAAGTGAACGGTCACAATATGAGCGTGTACACAGAGGGCGAGGGCAACAAAACTCTTGTGTTTATGTCAGGCGGCGGAACTTGCTCTCCGATATTGGATTTTAAGTCGTTGTATTCACTGTTAAGCGATGAATACAAAATTGCAGTCGTAGAAAAATTCGGATACGGTTTTAGTGATGTTGTAGATGAAAAAAGGGATATAGATACCATATTGAGTGAAACGAGAACGGCACTTGATAAAGCAGGCATAAAAGGTCCGTATGTACTCTGTCCTCATTCAATGTCAGGCTTGGAGGCTCTGTATTGGGCGCAGAAATATCCTGATGAGGTTGAAGCAATCATAGGCTTGGATATGGCTGTACCTGATCATTATGATGAAATGAATATCAGTATTCCTACGATAACGCTTGGTCAGTATGGCGCTAAATTAGGTATTACAAGATGGATACCAAGCCTTTCCGAAAGCGATGCCGTCAAGTTCGGAACGTTGTCTGATAAGGAAAGGGAGATATACAGAACTGTATTTTATCAAAGAACTGCAACTGTGACGATGATAAATGAAGCAAAATTCGTGAAAGAAAATGCGAAAATCGTAAAAGAAAACGGGATTCCGCAAGTGCCGATGCTTTTGTTCATATCTGACGGATCGGGCGGAACAGGATTTACCGAGGAAAGGTGGAGAAGTATTCCGAAAGAGTATTTTTCCGAAAATGATTATGTTGATTTTATTGAATTGAATTGTCCTCATTATGTCCACGATCATAAATATCGGGAAATAAGCGAAGAGATAAAAAGCTTTGTTAATTAAGGGGTTCTCTAAAAACCGGAACACGAGCAAATTTTCGTTGGGACTTTGCGCAGCTTCAAGGCAGCGAAACGCAGTAAATACTTGATGTATTTCAAGTTTCGCTAACGCAGAAGATGTGCAAAGTCGTAGAAAATTTACCGTGAGGGAGGTTTTTAGAGGTTCCCTATGGAGATTCAAGCTAAAGATTACAGACATTTCATCTGAATGTGTAACAATTGATTCTGTTATTTATATGGAGGTTTATTAATGAAGTATATTAACAAAACGAAATTAAAAAAGATTATTTCGGGAATTCTTGCTGCCGCATTGGTTATCAGCATATTTCCGTTTCAAACGAGCATTGATGTTTATGCCGAAGAAGACCCGTATGTAGAATTGACAAATACATTGACAGCGCAGGATACCTTTGCTTGGACGGAGTATGACCACGATAATTTTACAGATCGATATGCACCGTCAATTCCAGACCATATCATATATGATGGAAGGAACATAAAAATGGTGGGTTATGGATATTCTAAGTATAAAGATTTTTTATTGATAAATGATACGGAAAACAAAAATTCAAAGAAAACCTTTACCTTTAATATTCAGAGGGATGGAACCGACTGGCACAGTATGGAAGGTGGAGGTTTCCTTTTCAATGCTTCTGTTAAAAATGATATTTTGAGTGGTTTTTGTATTCTTGTTACTCAAGAGGGTTTGAAACTTATTCAAATTAATAATACTAATGTTGACAGCTTTAGAAACGGTGGTAAAGAGTATGTAGAAAATTTTGGAAAACGATTAGCAAAATATCAATTGTCCAATCTTTATGGTGAACATACATTTAAAATTGAAGTAGATAACACATCCGTTTCAGTATGGGATGGAGAGAGTATAATTATTGATAATTATACTCTTCCTGATAATGATTACGGCTATGGTTATGGTCCTATTACAAGTCACATTAGTCATAGTTGTTCACAGCAATCATATTTTACATTTGCAGACATTGTAATGGAAGAAGTTGTTATTCACTATATTCCTAAAAAACCTGTTGAACTTGCATATACAGTAAATGAAGATTCTTCTGTAACTCTCACATGGATACAGCCGGAAGGTAAGGCAAATGTTGCGGGATATAATATTTATCGTGACAACGAGCTTATCGGAACAACGTATGAAACATCATATACAGATGAAACTGCGAATGCTCTTGGAAATTTTACATATTATGTTTCGACATTTGATACAGAAAATTATACATCTGAAAATAGTGACACGGTAACAGTAGACAATCTTTCTCCTGTAGCACCTGTTCTTATGATTGACAGCGTTGGTGAAACATCTGCCGCATTAACTTGGGAATGCTCGGATAATGTTGGTGTCGAATCTTATGATATTTATAGAAATGATGAGTTTGTTACATCTATAACAACAAACAGCTACACCGATTCTGCATTGGAAGAAGGCACATCATATACATATTATGTAATTGCATATGACGCTTCGGGAAACAAGTCTGATAACAGTAATACTATTACAATAAATACAGGAATTGATGAAACACAGCCTGTTATATCTTCGATTTCTCCATTGAACGGAAAATATTCAGGAACACTTCCCATAAAGGTTACTGTAACAGACAACCGTTCCGTATCTTCCGTAACTATTCAGGCTTCAATCGATAACAGCAATTGGGAAGATGTTGCAAAGATTGATGCAAACGGAAAAGCAACTGCTGTTGCAGAATACGATTTGGATTTGTCAGCGTATAATGACGGCAAGTTTTATGTTAGAGCATACGCAGTAAATTCACGAAATATCAGCAGTGATGTTGAAGCTTCTCCTGTTATGGAGTACACAATTGACAGTTCAGCACCTGCTACCCCTTTAGGATTAACGATAAATCTGCTGAATTCACAGATTGAAATCAGATGGGATTTGCCCGAAGATGATGATACTGCATATTACAGAATTTACAGAAAAACGGATACAGACAGTAAATTTTCTCTCATCAAGGACAATCATAAATATCTAAATTATTATGATACTAATATTGAGCTTGGGGTGAATTATACATATTGTATTTCCGCAGTTGACAGCATGGGTAATGAAAGTGCTATGAGTTCCGAGGTCATCGGAGGCATTGCAGATGATAATGTTATTCCTGAAATCATCAGCATTTATCCTGAAAATGGAGCAGTTCTCGAAACAAGTCAGATTGTCGGCATTTCTGCAAAGGATAATTATAAACTTGACAGTATTATTGTTGAATGCAGACCTGCAAACGGAAAATGGTATACTGTATTTAGCGAGGAAAATATAAATAATTATGCAAAGGCAGTTCAGTTTGAACTTGATACATCTTCTTTTACAACCGGCAGCTATGAGTTAAGAGCATATGCTCATGATACAGCAGGTAATACAAGTGAATATATTGTAGGCAATTATACATTTAAGGAATGTACTCTTTCAGCGCCGGTTCTTTCTGCTATCGGTGAAGGTTGGAGAAACGAACTTAGCTGGACAATGGATAACACAGAGGATTTGCTTGGTTATCACGTTTACCGAAAGAACTCCGCGACGGGAAACTACTCGCTTATTGCATCAATAAAAAATACGGAGTATGTAGATAGCGATGTTACTTCCGGTAAAGTATATTACTACCAAGTTGAAGCTGTTGATTCCAGAAATAATTATGTGAAAAGCAATGAAATATCTTCTGTCCCAACAGATAATGACGATATTCTGCCGCTTGCTGATGCAGGATATGATGTTATGGGTATTGCAGATGAAATAATCAAGTTCAATGGAGCAAATTCATGGGATAATCATTATATAGCTTCATATGAATGGGATTTTGGTGACGGAACAACAGGAACTGGTTTCCAAGTGTCACATGCATATGCATGTGATGGTACATATGATGTTACCCTTACTGTAACAGATAGTGCAGGCAATTCTGACAGCCATAAAATTAAGGCATACATTTACAGTGATGACTATGGTTATGTTCAGTTTAAGACAACGGATACCACAGGGAAAATTATCAGCGGAGTAAAAATATACTGTGAGATACCGGGTGTTGACAGCAAAGATTTTGTTACTGATTCAAGCGGTAATTTTAAGTTTATTGCACCAAAGGGCACTTATGATGTGTATTTTTACAAGAATGAGTATCTTCCCGAATATATGCAGATTACAGTAACTGGTGAATCGAAGGTTCAAAAGATTTCTCTTGAAAAAAAGGAACTTGTCGAGGGTAATCTAAGTGTAAAATCGCTTGACATTAATGAAATAGCAGCACTTGGAATTGATATTACTGCACCAGAAAATCAGTTTGTATATGAATACAACATTGATTACGGAAATAATGGAAAACTTACATTTACCCTTAATGCTATGGGGGACATAATTGGTAAAGTAAATGGTAAGATTCAGACTGAACGTGATGGTGTGTTCACTACTGTTTCTACTCTTAAAGGTGCAACAGATAGACCATCAAGAGGTCAGTACGGTGGATATTCATATGGCAATAGCGGAATCCCTGTAAGTGTAGCTGTGTTTAACGTTACAACCCAGCTTTCATGGCTCAAGGAATTCTATGATGTTGAGCTTACAATTATCAACAATGCTGACGATGATTTTTATATTCAGAATTCTCAGGCTGTACTTACACTTCCTGACGGATTATCACTTGCAGATACAAATCGTAAGGAAAATCTTGTTCAGATAATGGGAGATAACGGGAGAATCGGTGGACAGGAAACAAAATCCGCTTCGTGGATCGTTCGTGGTGATAAACCCGGTTCATATGATCTTTCGGCGGAATTTACAGGCACACTTATGCCTTTGGGAGAGAATGTCAAGACAATATTCAAAACGGAATCGCCTCTTGTTGTCCACGATGGAACAGGACTGAAGCTTGATATAACCGTAACGGAGGGCCTTGACTATTGGACAAATCAGTTTACCTTTACAAATGACAGTGACAGACCAATTTATAATTTTGCGGCAAGCTTTAGTGGAACTGCAGAACTTGCTGAAGTCACAGATATGATAATTAAGTATCCAAGCGGTGCAACAGAAATTGTAAAATGGAATGAGGGCGTGCCGGATATTGAAAATTCGGAACTTTACATATCTGTTCTTGCAACAGATTATGAAAGTGTGTATGATTTGAAAACCATAAAACCGGGTGAAAAAGTCACAGGATATTTTTCAATTCTGCGGCAGGACGGATTTACTAATGATGATTAAAGAAACGGAGTTTTGATATGAAGAAAAAACTAATGTCACTGTTACTTTCCTTTGCAATGGGATTGAATACTATCGCAGTAATGCCAATAAATGCATTTGCGGTAAGCGGCGACAGTAAGATATACGAAAAAGAAGGATACAGAATTACATATTCCGTTGGAAGTGAGTGGGATAACAATCAGACAATTGAGGTCAAAATCGAAAATACAGGTGACGAGCCTATTCTAAATTGGGCTTTGAAATATGATATTGACGGAACATTAAGCAATGTATGGAATTCAAAGGTATTTGGTTCTGTGGATGAATATACCGTAATGAAGAACAATGGTTACAACTATGAAATTGAACCGGGACAGTCTGTAAATTATGGTTATACTCTTACTTCTAAAACAGAAGAACCTGCAGAACTTCCCGATGATATCGAAATGTACAACCGCAGAATTGACGTTAAATCCGGCTTTGAAGCTGAATTTAACGTTACAAGTGATTGGTACACAGGCTTTCAGGCAGAGGTATCAATTAAAAACACATCTCTTGAACCGATAGAAGCCTGGACATTAAGTTTTGATGGAAATTTCGATATCAACAATATCTGGAACGCAAAGCTGATTGCTAACGAAAACAGAAACTATAAAGTGGCAAATCAGCTTTGGACAACCCCGATCAATCCGGGGGAAAGTGCATCCTTTGGCTTTACTGCGGATAAGTCTGCCACAGAAAATGCAACAGCAGATGATTTTCAACTTACTGCCGTTGTTATCGGTGAAAGCTCTCTTGAAAAAGAACCTGTAATAGATTATGAACTTGATACAGATAAGGATGGGCTTCCCGATTATTACGAAGAAATACTTGGCACGGATAAGAACAATACCGATACTGACAGTGACGGTTTATCTGACGGATATGAAGTGTTTTATCTCGGCACAGATCCTCTCAAAGCCGACAGTGATGATAACGGAGTAAATGACGGCGAAGAAGATTTCGATAATGATGGATTAACCAATGCAAAAGAAAACGAGTTGGGTACAGATCCAAATAATGCAGATACAGATAGTGACGGATTAACCGATGGTGACGAAATAAACACATACGGTACAAACCCACTGAAATATGACTCCGATGATGATGGCATTTCGGACGGTGACGAAATCACCCTCGGCTTAAATCCAAACAGCACAGCAGGTGATACCTCAGACAGTGAAAAAACATTTTCGCAGGTTGTCACAGCCGAATCTGAAGTGTTGGCAGCGATAAATGACGATGAAGAAACACCATTTAATGTGTCACTTAAAATTACCGCAGCAGGCGTTGCCGAAAACAATGTCTATGCTCGTGAAAGCGGATATTCAAATGCAATTGAAAACAGTGCAATTATTGGTATTGCTCCCGAGTTCGTATATACAGACGGACTTAAAGTTGAGGAAGTTACCGTTAAGTTTGAGCTTGATGAATCAATAGTAAATAATACTCTTGGTACGTACACAGCAGCATCGGGAGAGTTCGAAGGAATAAAAAGACTTAACGTTTTCATGTTCTTTGAAGAAGTCAATATGCTTCTTCCTGTTGAAACTTTCCATGATGAAGTAACAAACACTGTTTACACGACAACAGACAGAATGGGAACATACTGTTTGATGGATATGGAGATATGGCTTAGCAACCTCGGGATTTCACCTGAAAGCACAGAGGTTAGCGAAGCTATGTCCGCAGAAAAGCTTGACTTGGAAAGTAAATTGGTATATAATGAGAATAATCTTGTAAAGCGTGAATTCAACACCGCAAATGATGAAGATAACGCAAATGCAAGAAAAACGAACGAATTTGATGTTGTATTTCTCGTTGATCAAGTAAACTTTAATGATTCACAGCTTGAAGTAATCAAGGATAAGATCATCGAAACATCAAATGCAATATGGGATAGGACACCTGATGCATCTGTCGTGATTTATGGATATAACGGTGACGGATTTTCACATTTTCGTAAATTCGACAGAGCGGGCTCTGAAAACACCGAAGCACTCAAAGTAATGCTCGGCAAACTTGTTCACGTTGACGGAATTGATACCGTAATCATTTCAAAGGCTATTGAAGATCTTGTTGCCGAATATGAGATTGTAAACAGAAGAGTATATGCATTTACATTCTTTGATGCGGTATATGATTATACTGAAATCAGTCCTAATAATAGCCTTGAAATACTCAATCAAATTGAGGGCGGTATATATGACATTAATATAAGCATAGCACTCAATGTTCCTATAGAAACAAAAGAAGACGACAAAGGGAACGAATGCTATGCCACAAGGCTCTATACTCAGACCGATGGTATTCAAATAGATACAATTCACTTTGTTGAAAAGGCACTTGAACATATTTATGGTAAAAGGGATAATCAGCACGGTGCATATAATGCAATAATTGCAACAGGTTATCACACCATTGTACTTGATGCTCCTATAACAAGTGGATATAGGGATGCAGCAAGAGATGTAGCAGCAAATCCGCAGAATCTTGAAAGATACAAGAAGTCAGGAATGGTGGATACAGACGAGGATGGACTGCTGGACTTTCAGGAGATAAACTTTGAGATTTGTGGAAAGAATGGACTTCTTATTCAGTTTGATGAGGACGGATATATAAAGGATCTTCCGCTTGCTACAGTTTGCTCTGATTTGTATATCAATACAAAGGGAAAAGATGAAGAAAAGCCTTTAACATATGTTGAAAAAGGCTGGAAAGCTTTTGAAAGCAGTGCGTATTATGATGATTTAAGTGAAATAACCATTTTGCCTATCAAGTCTGACCCGACAAGCGAAGATAGCGATGAAGATGGAATAAATGACATATTGGATGGTGAGGCGTTACTTTCTAATAAGCATTACGGAATATTTATAAACTATATTAATGAGCAGAAAATTGATTTTGCTGATGTACTATCTGATGGTGAAATTTCGATATGTATAATACCAATTACAGAGTTAGGCTTTGAAATAGGTTTTGAATCATTTGCATGCTATGATGAATATGGTGACTATTATGAAACAGACATATTCAATAAAGACAAGATTATTAATGGTTATTTTGATGATTGGTATATTATAGCCAAAAATGATAATGGAAACATATCATATGGTGTTGCTTACACTACGGATTGTCAGAACTTTGTTGATAATAATTCAAATCCGTTTAAAATATTCAGCAAGGCGATTGATAGTTATGTGATGTCCTATGAAACAATTAATAATGGATATACAGAAGATGGAATTTGGAAAGCATCATGGGAAACTTTCACAGGTCGAGTATCAGCATATACAGAATCCACTGTAAATGATATAGGCACACTAGCCGATTCAATTAATGATATACGTCAATTCTTTTCACCACAGTCTTCATCATCTTTGTATTTTTCATCATCATTAAAAAATGATTTTTCAAATCAAAGCTATGCAGCAAAATGGACATATGCTTATCAGGAATTTGAGAAAAAATATTTGAATTCAGATTCTGACACATTTATGGCGGCAAAAACCATAGGGTATACAGACCAAATGATGTTTGATGTCGGAATGATGTTTGTTGGAGGATTTGTAGGAACTGGCGGGGAAGTTGTAGTTTACAGTAGTGTTGCTGCAGCCCCTGAAACGCTTGGCACCTCACTTGTTATTGCTATCCCTGCTGAAGCTGTTGCTGTAGCTGGTGCAGGAGTTACTGCAACCGGTACAATCCTTCTTGCTTCGGATACTAATGGTTACAATCAGGCTTCGCAGGCTATGCGTGATGCGGAGATGCTGAAAGAAAAGGAAATAAAATGGTCAAATCATGGATATAAGCATTTTCCCTCCAAAAATGTTTCTTGGAAAGATATTGTTGCATCCACAAAACATGGTGCGGCCAAATACCACCCTAGCATTGATATAGAAACTTTAGAACGTGATGCGTGGAAAACTGGTCAAAAAGTTACAAACGGGAAAACATGGAAGGTGAAAAAATATGATTATATAGTTGGAGCATGTAGTGGCAATGAAACTAAATTTGTAAGAATAGAAATGACTTCCGGAACAATACATGGACATCCTATTACAGAAAGCGAATACTTAAA
>OHPL01001704.1_pt1 | contig 10780 bp, 10 predicted proteins | sample 1577711 | NCBI WGS metagenome assembly OHPL01 (sample SAMEA3879538, study PRJEB24766) | human gut metagenome | biome: human-associated habitat; feature: feces | place: USA | collected 1985/1987
CATCGTTCCCATCGGCAACTTCAGCCCCTTGTTGAAATGATGCGTGTATTCATGACAATGCTCTGTTCACTTCTGACGGTCTGTTCTGTGTCCGCGCAGATCAGCCGCCAAGAGGGAACGGACGGGCAGGCGGCAATCTACCGACTGCCGCTTATGGAACGTGCTTTTTTATGCTGCCGCTACTTTGAAGGCTGGCACTCAGAAAAACACTACCCATACGTCGGTTGGGGTCACAAACTTTTGCCAAACGAGAAGTATTCGGCACGAACCATGACAAAACGGGATGCGGATGAACTTTTGCGGAAAGACCTGCGCAAATTTGTCGCCATGTTCCGTAAATTCGGGGTTGATTCGCTTCTGTTATCCGAAATTTCGGATAACAAAAGTTATCCAAACCAAAATATTATCCCAACTTGACTTTTTACTATATTGAATATCAGTAAATTGTTATATTTTGGTAGCAGATAATAAAGAGTGATTGTTCCATTATTCAAGAACAGTCACTCATTTATTACTAAGTATTATCTCAATCCAAGAACTGTTGCTAATGAATCTTTATTTCTGATTTTCTTATATTTCTTTTCAACGCCTAAAGTCAGATTGTCTTCCATAGAGCATAAAGCTTGTATCATTTGTTCTGATGAAACTCCTACGTATTTCATTGTCGTTTCAATGCTCTCATGCCCCAATAGTTTTTGTATCTGCGCCAAGTTTACACCGTCTTCCAACCAATGGGTAGCCCGTGCATGCCGAAAACTATGGCAATGAAAATCTACAGGAATTTCAAGTAGCCCCTGAGACGCAATCTTAACATACATTTTCAACCGCTTGCTAATCGCTTCTGAAGTGATTTTTTTGTTTGCATGGCCATATATGGGGAAAAATACAAAATCAGAAGGTAACGGATTTGCCGGATGGAACAACTTCACATAATGTCTCAGTATTCTTACCATGCTGTTCAACAAATAAATGGTACGTTGTTTATTCCCTTTACCCAAAACAAGAATGTAACCTTTCGTTTCATCCAGGTGCAGTGCCGACAGCCTCAATGATAATATTTCATCTATTCTTGTTCCGGTACTATATAGAAGATTGAACAAGGCAAAATCCCTCTTACCTATCAATGTACGTGTATTGATGCTTGCAAAAATCCGTTTGATTGTATCTTTTGTGATTACTTCCACTTGTTTTTTAGGTTGCTGCATTCTTTTTATTTCAGCGGCATCACAATCATATTTTATGAATTGGATTTTCTTGTGCGCAAGGAAACGGAGGAAATTTTTCAATATGGAGAGGCGATGATTGCATGTTTGCGGGCTGCATTTTCTTACTTCTTTCAGCCACGCAATCCATTCTTCAATCCAGTCCTTACGGAAGCATTCCCCACAAAGGGTATTTGATGTGACTCCTTTTGAGGATTCAAGGAAGTCTATATAGATTCCCATTCCCTCTCCGTATGATTTTAAAGCGTTATGGCTCAGATTCCTTATACACGGAAGATAGACCGTATGCCACTCATGGATGGCATCGGCGATAATTGAATGTTCTGCTTTAGTCTTCATATTCAAAATAGTCGTTTAAATCAGGCAAAAGTTCTTCATACCCACATCCTGTCAGATTTTCCAACTGGTGTGCAAACAGCGGTACAAGCCTGTAATAATATAATGTGTTTTGAATGTAACGGTGTCCCATGGAACGGCTGAGATATAAGAGTTTGTCCATCCATTCAATGCCGCAGTGATCCCAACCGTTTATGTTCACGACCGCATAGTGACTGCGAAAATCATATGCTCTTGCGTGTGCCGTACTGACTTTCTTCCATACTTTCTTAAAACTTGCCGTTACCCATTCTCCGGAATATGGTTTGTCATACTCGTTAGGAAAGAATGTCTTTCTTCCGGGCATGAGATTTTCCATTTTGACATTATACATCTGCAATAGCGACCACATGGATTCGTGCAAGGCAACCCGATGTTCATCTATGCTCTTTGTGTATCTTATATTTATAACACCGGATTGCAAGTCTACGTCTTCTACTCTGAGCAGACGGGCTTCTGTTGTACGCATCCCTGTACTGTACAAAAGTCGGAAAAAGACCGGAACTTCCACTTTCATAAGCGCAGCCCTCATGTCACGGCAATTTATTGGAGGTTCGAGATTGTCCGCTTCATTAAAGAATCTTGCAAGCTCTTCTGGAGTAAACGGATGTGGTTCGAATGATGTGACATTGACTCTTGGAATGGTGGATGGAAGAGGAATATTTACAAAACCACGGCTATTCGCATATTTCAGAAATCCTCTGACACCTACAATTCTGTTATTGCATGACTTTGCGGATTCCGTTTTTTTCTTCTTGCAATAATCAAGGACAATTTCTTCTGTAAGAACTTCGGCTGACGGATAATTTTGAGCGCAGAAGTCATTGAAACGGCGAATCTTGTCCATTGTCCGCCTACTGAATTTCCCAGAAGCTCTTTTGTAAAGTTCATATTTCTTGACTATATGGGATATTGCGGAATAAGAGTATGGCTGTTCTGAAACAGGAATACGCTTTGGCTTAGGTGTGTATTTTATATCCGGAGGATATGATGGCAATTTGAACGGTGCCCCATATTTCGACCGGATATAACGGATGAAGCGCCTCAAAATAATGCATCTGTTACGGTTTGTATAATAGCTTTCCTTATCTGTCCTTGATGCCCATCCGGAGATAATATCATCCGACAGCACTCCGCCATGATTCATACAGTACTTGGCGAAAGAGTTCAGGTATATGCGGGTTATATAGTCACATTTTCCGATACCGGAGATGAAATTGACATATTCAGACATCAAATCTGCAAATTGGGGTAGATGTGAATCTGTTTTCATTCGAACAACTCCTTTCTTATTGGATAACATTCAATATTGATTCCGCATTCTCTCAGATGAGGGATGTCAGCATCTATATATGGGACTATAGATGAAGAACAGATATGTCCTAAAATATGGCTGATGACCCTAATCTCGGTACCTTTACCAAGTAATTTAGAGGCGAGGTTGTGCCGAAATACGCTGACTCCACGCCCGGATTCACCTTTTCTAAGGTTTAGTTTCTCAAAGACTGTATTGACAATGGTGCCGATACTTTTGTTCTCCAACCTTTCTGTCGTATTCTTCTTGTTGGGAAACAGATACACGGATCCGGCCTCATTGTCCCGTTCATTCCGTATGTAATCAAACAATGAGTTTCCAACATGGGGAAGAAGGGGCAACACTATCGGATTACCAGTCTTTTCCTGGACGAAGCTGACTCGTTCCTTCTTCCAATCTATGTCTGTCAATTTCAAGTTGGCAATGTCACATCCTCTTATGCCAGTATATAAAGCCAATGAAACTATAGCTTTTTCCCTGAAAGTCAAAATATTGTTAGAGTCTGACAAAGCATTTTTTATCACATTGATTTCATCATCCTTAAGATAGTTGAAGTTTTTCCTTTCATATTTCAAATCAGGGAAATAACCTAATACTTTTTTCATGTCGTATAAATCCCCCAACTCTTTAAGGGCTGACGCTATGTGACCGCAATATGTCCTTGAACGCTTTTGCTGTTCTTCTTTAAGGAAAAAGGACAAAACATGTTCTTCTTTGATTTCATCCAATGAAGAGACGTGGAACTTTTGCATCTCAAAAAGGAACATTGTAACGGCATCGGTTTCCATTTTTACTGTGGACTTCTTTTTATGTTCTGCGGCACGCTTCCGATAAATGTCTATAACTTTCCGAAAACTGGGGTTAAGCATATTATACCTGGAAGGATAACATAACGGAACAAAGGACTTCTTGTCCGGGTAGTGCCCAAATTCATCATATGCTTGGATAGTACGTAAATGCATCATCCTAAGATCCAATGTCGCTTTTGTATATCCCCTTGTACGGATAAACTTTTCTGCAAACTGTTCATACGAATGAAAACATCCTTCATGTTCAAAAAGAAGTCTTAAAACAAATTTTACTCCTTTGATGTACTGAATGTCATAACCACGGGAAACGAGGTTGTCCAGTAACTTCTTCTGGCTTAATTTTAACTGTGCTATATTCATATTCTTCCTATTGGCTTTAGTGCCATTAGCAAAGATATAGGAATGTATTATCCAAACCTATTCATCCTATAACAGAATGATTTACAGAATAAAAAACTATATTTTTAGGATAATGCTGGGGTTTGGATAAATTTTGTTATCCGAAATTTCGGATAACAAAAGCGAATCTTTCCCGAACTGCCGGAACATCGCGCAGAATTTCCGCAGGTCTTTTCGCAGAAGCGCGTCCGCCTGCCGCTTCGTCATGGTACGTGCCGAATACCTTTCACCCGGTAACAACTTATGCCCATACCCTACATACGGGTGGTGTTTCTCCGAGTGCCAGCCTTCAAAATATTTCGTGCATCGTACCGCCCTCTCGAATGGGGACAGCCGGTAGATAGCAGCCTGTCCGTCCGTTCCCTCATGACGGCTGTCCCGTGCGGACACGGAACAGACCGCCAGAAGCGAACAAAGGATAGTTATGAATACACGCATCATCGTGTAAGGGGCTTGAAATTTCCGACGGGGACAACAGAGATAGCCCCGTCATCCTTCACGTTTCGGTTGTTGAAGTCAAATTTCAATTCGTAGGAGTTGCTGAAATTGTCCTCCACCACTACAATGAAGTTGTGCGCCTCCTCACCATCCGCCGTGTAGTACAGCCGGAACTTCTCGTTTTCGAGCAGGTAGCGGTCATTGGGCAGGAACGTGATACCGTTGTCCATTTTCAGCGTTCCTTCTCCCTCAAACTGGAAATACCGGATAGTATAGAGGGTATTGGCGAAGTCGCCCGTCTTTTTCAGCTCACAGCGTATTTCAACCGTCTGTCCCTTCGTCACTTTGTTCGGCACAGGCATAGTTTCCACCGTGAAAGGATAGGATTGCTGGATGTCCATATCGTCGTCACACGAAATAAGCGTGAGCGACACGGCGGCGAACAGGCAGAGTGCCAACGCCTTGAAGATTGATGTTCTCTTGTTCTTGTTGTTCAGTATGTTCATTGTCTTTTGATTTTTAAGTTATTATTCTTTTTTCGTTGCCAGTTGCAGATACTCGTTCAAGTCCTTGCAACCGTCATAGAGAGCGGAACGATCGCAGACACGTCCGCCATAACGTTCTTTCAGCGTTTCTAATGTCCGCCGTCCGGCTTCGTCACGGTCGAGGTAACAGTCTATGCACCCGTAACCGTCCAGATACTTCATCGCCTTTTCCACATTGGCGACGGAGTTCAGCACAAGGCAGTCGCCCGTTTCCAATCCGAGCGTGACGGCGGAAAGAAAGTCCATGAAGCCCTCAAAGACGCTGCACACGTCAGCCGGAGAGCCTTCCGCCTTGACCAGCGACACATCCTTCAGAGGTACGCATCCCTTGAAGAAGCGGCTGCGGATTTCAAAACCGCCCGCCATATTCGGAAAACCGACGGCGAAATATCGCTTGCCACGCACACCGTAATTCAGTCGGCAGCAATACCGGGATGCAATGCCGTAAGGAATGCCCCGTTCCGCCAGATAGCCCGTTAGTGGGGAACGAAACAGCGGGGCGGCTTCCACTCCCTCAAAGACCGGTTCGGAAGGTTTAGGCAGGAAAGTCGGTCTGCTCACTTCGGGAACAGGCATAGGTATATTGGCGGTTTCCGCTATGAATTTCACTTGCTCCATGAAGTCGTTGCTTCCGATAAACTCCCCCGCAAGCGTGAATATGTCGCCACCTTTGTCCAGTCCGAAGTCGTACCAGAGCTGTTTTGCCACGTTCACACGGAAAGATGGCGTGCGCTCATTGCGGTATGGCGCACGATACCACAACTCGTTGCCGCTTCTTCGGACAGGCTCATTTCCCAGCCGTGCGAGGAAGTCTGCAAGGGGTATCTGCCTCATGGCGTCGATTTCCATCCGTTCCATGCGGTGCGTCAGTTAATGATGAACTTGATGCCCACGCCCCACTGCGTATGAAACTTCCTCGTGTCGCCACCCCACAGGCAACGCTCCCGGAGGTTGGCGAGCAGAGCGATACGGTCTGCCACGTAAAACTCCACATCGAGCGTCAGCGCACCGCCGTAGATGAAGGCGTCCCGGTCATGGAGCGTGGAGCCGTCATGCAGTACCTTTTCGCCCCAGTTCACCGATTCATATCCGGCAAGAGCCGAAGCTCCTGCATAGACGAACACGATTTTACGGGCATCGGAGAGTATCTTGAAGTAGTAGCCGCCCTCCGCCGTGAACTGCGCCACGGGTATCTTCCCGTCCTTGTAAGGGTTGTTCTTCAACAGGTATTCGCCGCCGAACACCCATTTGTTTCCGCCTTTGGTATAAGTGGAAAGAGCCGCCCCGAAACTGTACCCACCGTCGTTGCCGCCGGGATTGAAACCGTCCGCCATGTTCGCCCTGACCTCGATGCCCTGCATCTTCGGCAGGCATCGCTGGGCGTGCGCCTGCCCCGTACACAGGGCAAGCGACGCGATAATCATAAATAGGCACTTCCTCATGGTCAGCGCACTTGAAGTTCGTTGATGGTATTGGCACGTACCAAGTCCTCGTTCTCAATCACGAAAGACTGGTGACGACCCCCGTTCTTCTCGTTGAGTTCCACCACGAGGCACTTGTCGTCGGGGATAGTGAACTTCGCCATCGTGAACACCGTGCGCTCGCTCTTCTTGCCCGGCACGAGTGTGGCGTAATTCTGCGCACGGAGCGGCAGGATGATCTGCTCCTGCATGGCGGTACGCTTCGCCACCTTCTTGTCCACGATTTTCCATGTGATATAGTCCACATCGAAAGGCACGTTGCTCTGGTTCTTTATCTCCGTGTGGAAATAGAGCAAACCATTATGCGTGTAGATACCTTTCAGCAGATACTGGATGCCGAATCGCTTGCAGCCGATGTGCTTCACCTCGCGCTTATTCTGCTTGTGGATGGACTTCATGATAAGGCGTACCAGCATCGGGCTTTCGCTGCCCAGTTCCTTCAGATAGATTTCCTGCGCGTTGTTCGGGCGGTTCACCTTCTCGCCGTCATGGATGAAGTCGCACATCTCCACGTTGAGCAGCAGCGGTTCGGAGGCATACTTCACGTTGAAGGTGTAGAAACTCCCGTCCTCCGTTATCACGGACATATTGGTTTCGTTCGGAAAGTTCCTCACGGTAGCCTTCACGCGGATGACGTTCTCCGCTCCGTCGGCTTTACCCGCAATCAGGTCGGGCGAGCCTAAATCGACATAGCGCACTTCCGCCGGGAAAATGACGTGAACGGTCTTGTCGTAGGTTACTTCCAAGCCGTGCGGAGGAACCATGCGGTCGAAGGTCAGCTTCTTTGTCAGCCCGTGATACAGGTCGCCGTCCGCCTCCTTCTGCGGATAGACCTCCTTTGCAAAGGTCGGTTGTTCACTTCCATTGTTCTCTCCAACAGTTACGTTCTCCTGCGCGTTGGCAGTTGCGATGCCCATAGCGAGGGCAAACATCATGATTACTTTTCTCATTACTTTGGATTTTAGTGGTAAATAAAAATTGGATTGTTGTTACTTTTTCTGTTTTCAATTCCTGTCCTGATAGAGCATGACCTTGTACCCGGCTTTCAGATGTACCTTGACGGTACGTATCTTCTTGGCGATATACTGGCTCGTGCCTTGTATCAGCCCCTTGCCCAAGTCGGAGGCGAGCTGCGCCCCTGCGTTGGTGGAGATATTGATGCTGCTGCCCAGTGAGCCGCCCATGTTGGCGGCAACCTCCCTGACGGCGTTCATTTCCATAGAGTTGGGAATGAAGATACCGGGCTGCCCGTCCGTGTCATACACCGCCAGCTCTACCGGGATAATCGTACCAGCATATTCCAGCGAAGTAATTTCAATATCAAGCCGTTCGCCCTGAATCTTTGCCGTGCCTACCACCACCGCATTGCGGGGGATGATTTTGTCCGCTACCGCCATCGGCTCCAACAGACGGAGCTTGACAGCCTGTCCGTCAGTCACGCTCTGCGCCCCATAGACGCACGCCGATATGGTGTTCTTGTCAGATACGGTCGTGCCACCTATCGCCGTGTTGAAACTACGGTTACGCTCCTGCGCGAAGGAGGCGACAAACTCGGCGTTGCTCATCGGCTGTGAGAGCGAGGATACCACCTGATGCGTTACCTGCCTGACAGGTGCAGCCGTGTTCTTTCCGGCTTTCTGCACAGGGTAAGGCTCTGCCGCCTGTCCGACAGGTGGCTGTGTGCCGTTCTGCCCGCCCATGTACTTCGCCGCCAGTTCGTAGGACTTCTCCATGAGTGCCACTTGGTCATCCATAGCGGACGCCTTGCCCTTCTCGCTTTCCAATTCCGATTCCAGCGAGGCGATGCGCTCCAACAGTTCGTCCATTTCCTCATTGTCGTTCTTCGGTTGCTCATAGAAGTTGCCGAGCGTGGCATTGAGGTCGCGGTAGGCGGCTGCGGATGATTGGATGGTTTTCGGAGCGGATGATGTTGCTGTTGCATCTTCCGCATTTCCGGGATTGGCAAGGTCGAAGTCCCTGCCGCCGTCCGTTTCCGCCACCTCTCGGTCGAACATATCGCCCAGTTCCTGCATGGCGCGGCTGCGGTTCTCCTGCCGTTCCTCCATCGCTCCTTGCTCGTAGGCTTTCGCCTTGTCGCCGATGATCTGGCGGTTCGCCTTGTCAGCGTCGGGCATTTCGATGTTGTAACCACCCGTTCCCGGTTGCTGCTCCTTGTCGGAAGACGGGGCGAATATCAGCCACATCGCCCCAATGAATACAAGCACCATAGCGGGCAGCACTATCATTTTCTGACGTTTCAGCCTTTGGGCTTCGGTCAGCGGCTTGCGCTCCTTCTTCGGTTTCCCATTGTCGGGAGCCGCCTTGTTTTCGTTTTTAGGTTCATTCTTCGTCTGTTCCATATAGATAAGGTATTACATTATGATTGTTTTCCGGTTTTACGGACAGTTCCACCTGTCCGGCATGGTCTGTCACTATCCGGCTGCCGTCATTCCTGCCGATGTCATAGACGGCTTTGCCGAAGGTGTAGAGGGCAAGCACCGCGAAAGCGGCGAGCATCGCCAGCACGATGCGTTTGCGTGTCTTCGGGGGCAAACCGTCCAGATAGCCTTTGAGCCTTGCCACCAGCATTTTCTTTTTGTCGTGGAACTTCCAGTACGCACGCCAAAATGATTTCCTGATTTTCTTCATGTCCGTTACCTTTTGATGGTTTGTAAATCCTTGTTCTCGATGATGGTGAATCCCTCGATGGTGAAACCGTTGGGATTGTCGTCCGAACGGGACGAGTTCAAGAGGCGGCACGTGGTCACGAGGCTGCGCTCGGTGACGTTGCTTTGCCGGATGATCTTCTGTGTGGCGTAGGTCACGGCACGGTAGGGATAACCGTTGAAGTCGCATACCACGCTGTCCACCTTCAGCACCTGGTTGATGTTCCCGGCGATGATGCGGTTGTAGTACCCCTTCTCGGCGAAGTCCGAATAGTAGTTGTACACGCTTTTGTCCGCCAATAGCAGGGCGCGTTTCACGTTATGCTCTATCGCGCTCTTTTCGGGCGAGAGTGTGAAGAACAGCTCGTGGAAGCGGCGCACGTGTTCCCTTGCCTCCGCCGGACGATTCTGCGACAAGTCCTGCGAGAGAGCCAGCATCAGCGACTTGCCGTTGTCCAGCACGTAAATCTTTTCCCGCTGCCGTTCCGCAAAGCGGTAGGAACTCCACACGCTCCATACCGTTATCACGGCGCACAACGAGAGGAAGACGATACCGAACAGGCGTATCTGCCTGAACGATGATTCGATGTTTTTAAGTGACTTAAATTCCATTGTTGTTTATTCGTTTTTAATTGTCAGTTGATTATTTCAGCAGTTTTCCGGCACGTCCGACCATGTTGCCTGCGGCTGCACCCGCCACGCTGCCCGTCATGCTTCCGGCTCGTCCTGCCGTCTGGTTCACGTTGCGACCGTAGCTTCCCATGCCTCCGGCTTGGATAATCCAGCCTGCCACCGTCGGGATGGTGAAGTAGCCGATGATTCCTATGATCATGAAGACGATATACACACCGTCGCTCGAATCCAGCGAGAAGTTCGGGTCAGCCTGCATACGCTCGATGTCGCTTTGCAGCATCAGCACCTGAATCTTCGCCAGTATGGTACTGAACATATCCGACACGGGCAGCCACAGATAAACCTGTATGTAGCGGCATATCCACTGTGTGAGTGTACTTTGAAAGCCGTCCCATACCGATATGGCGAAGGCTATCGGACCGAGTATCGCCAGCACCACGAGAAAAAAGGTGCGGATGGTGTCTATCACGAGGGCGGCGGCTTGGAACATCAGTTCCAGTATCTCGCGGAAGAAATCGCGGATGCCTTTCTTCATGTTGTACATCCCACGTTCGATGTACATTCCCGCCATCGTTACCATGTCGCCGGGCGACCAGCCCAGTTCCTCCAGCTGTTTGTCAAACTCCTCGTTCGACACGAGGTAGGCGGTTTCGGGGTTGCGCACCATCGCCTCGTATTCCAGTTTGTCCTTCTGCTCCCGGTATCGGTTCATGTCCAGCGTTTCCGTCTCCAGCATCTTCGCCGTACCTTGCACGACGGGCGACATGATACTGTTTATCGTGCCTAATACCACCGTCGGGAAGAACATGATGCACAGACCGATGGCGAACGGGCGCAGCATGGGGAACATGTCTATCGGTTCGGCTCTCGCCAGCGACTGCCATACCCGGTAGGCG
>OHPL01001717.1_pt1 | contig 10737 bp, 7 predicted proteins | sample 1577711 | NCBI WGS metagenome assembly OHPL01 (sample SAMEA3879538, study PRJEB24766) | human gut metagenome | biome: human-associated habitat; feature: feces | place: USA | collected 1985/1987
AATATTGATTAGAGATTAGAGATTAGAGATTAGAGATTAGAGATTAGAGATTAGAGATTTGAGATTTGAAACTTGAAAGTTGAAGTATAAAGCATAAAGTTTGAAATCTGAGTTTTAATTATTAGATTTAAGAAGAGAGGAACACTACACGAATGAAGATAGATTTAGAAAACAGAAAAAGAATTTTGTCTGTAGTCGCATTGGCATTTTTCAACTTTGTATTTCTGGGCGCAGAATATATGTTTGACAATATGATGACATATGTTGCAAGTTCAGAGAGTGTGGTGTTGGCAGAAAGCTATATTCTTGGAGCAAGCTGTATGGGATTCTTCTTATATCCGATACTGGACAAAATCATAAGTGGCAGCAGCAAATACATTATGGCATTTGCAAGCGCATTGGCCGGTATAATATGCATTTTTACGATATGCAGGCACAGTTCGTATATGTCAGTATTGCTGCCGGGGTGTCTGTTGTTTGCTGTATTAGGAATATTAGGAGGTGAGATTCATTATATATTCAGCGTTGTCATAAGCGAGCGTAAACATTTAGCAGAAAATATTGGTATTGCGTATGCACTTGGTATATTTATGCAGTTTATTAATAATAATCTGGTATTTAGTGAACTTGGAGAATCGGTATTCATAGCAGTGACACTAGCAGTATTCGTGGTGCTGATTATGAAGTTAGAAGATTATATACCAGATGAAAAGGTATTGTACATAAATGGAATGGGAAATATGAAGAGCCCTTTAATTGCAGGTGTAGCCTTGACACTTGCAGTTGTACTTATGAGCTGCATTTTCTCTACATTAAATATTTCCGTAACTTTAGTACACGCAGGCGGGAGCGTCGATATTGGACAATGGCCACGGCTTATTCTTGCTCTAAGCGGTCTGATGGCAGGCTTTATATATGATATTGGTGAACGAAAATATATGAATATTACAATGTATTGTGTAACGCTGTTGTCTACAATATGTGTCGTAGTTACTGAACTGGGAGGACCTTTCTTAGTTGGGTTAATACTTTTCTACACCTCGGCAGGGTTCTTTGTTGTGTTCTTTTCTACAGCATTTATAGAGTTGTCGGGGAATACGAAAGTCCCGAAACTTTTTGCGGGACTTGGGCGTGCTACTAATAATTTGTGTGCCATACTTACGGGAGCGTTGTCAGTTGCCCTGCTTAAGAACGACGTAATGCTAATTATAATCACAGATTTATGCCTGTTTGCGTTGATAAGTATTGTTCTGTATATTTATTCAAATCAGTTTGAAAGAAAAACAGATACAGATGAAAAGGAAAAAGTGACTTATGAGGCAGATGAAGAAGAAAAATTCCGGACATTCTGTGAGAAATTCTCACTTACGCCAAGGGAAAGGGAAGTGCTGAAAACGCTGTTAATTTCTGATGAAAATGTACAGGATATAGCGGTTAAAATCTCAATGTCGAGAGCAGTGTTATACAGACATATAACCAATTTGAATAATAAAACTGATACGAAATCACGTATTGGTCTTATACAGTTTTATTATAATTGGAGAAAGAATGTATAAAATATGAGAAAGCAGGTGAGAAATATGGTTAAGACAAAGAAGAAAAAGTCATTAAAATTTAAGAATAAAATGGCATGGTTACTAGGCTTAGTTATGATATGTGTGTTTGGGACAATGCTATCAGGTGAAAATGTGCAAGGCACAGATGTAAGATTAGTTAATCCTAAGACGGTAACAGTAAACATTAAGTCAGGACTGGAATTATTAGATACTTTTGGACCATACATTAAAGTTGATGATTGCGTGGTAACAGATAATATGGTTAATGTGGAAAAAGCTGATATGCATAAGATATCAATTCTTCCGCAGTTTGGATATTCCATTGAGGCTAAAATTAATGGAGATAAAGTAGATGGTGTGGAAGAAGATGGCTGGCAGGTCTACACCGTTGCAGAAGCAGATATGTATGATATCGAGATAAGTAAGGCGGGCAGCGGTGTCTATACGGTTACCTGGGCTTATGACGATACATTTGGTGAAGATGGTAAGGTTGCAAATGGAAGTATCAGGATAATCTCAGCAATACTGCCTGATGGAAGCAACGGCATTGAAAATATAAATGACCAGAATGAAAAAGGTGGTCTGGTGGCAATTAAACCTGATAGTATGGTTACTGTAAAAATTAAGCCTGATTATGGTTATCAGTTTGTGGCAGGTTCATTAAACGGAAACACAATAACAGCAGGCAGCGAAGTCAGTACATTTACATTTATAATGCCTCGTACAAATCTTCATCTGAGTGCTTTATTTACTAAGACAAATGATATTATTAATACAGAGAGTTCGGATGTGAAGTCAGGAAGCATTTCTAATGGTGAAAATGTTGTGGATTCAGGCAATATCCGACTAGAAGTTAAGGATTTGTCAGAAAATGAGGCAGCTGTTTTAGAGGGTGATATAAAAGAAAATGTGGGAAATGACGTGGTAAGCGCATATCTTAACATGAATTTATACAGTGTTATTAATAAAGGAAACAAGACTGAAGCATGGGAAAATAAGTTAACAGAACTTACCAATAATCTGACAGTTACATTTAATCTTGCTGATGATTTAAAGGGCAAAGATGGCAGCTTTTATATAATTCGCGAGCATATGGAGGCTGACGGAAGCAAATCATTTGCTAAGATACCGATTATCTATGATAAGGAAAACGGTACAATTTCATTTGACACGGATAAATTTTCGACATATGCACTTGTATATAGCACAGATGATAATAGCAGAAATGATTCTGATAATAATGATAATAATAGCAATGAAGTTATTGGTAAGAACGATAATAACAATTTAGAAGAGAAAGCAACAGATACAAAAACGTCAAATGCAAAAGCTCCAAAGACTGGTGATACTACGCAGGTTATGGAATTAGTAATAATAATGATTGCAGGAATTATTGTTGCTGTGTCCGCATTTAAAAATAGAATAAATGAATAAAAAGAATGTTCACAAAATGTTCACAAAAAAAATAGCACTCACCTCTTGACATTGCTAATAATAAGTGTTATATTACACCTAGAACAAAGGAAAGGGATGCAAAAAAAGGATATGAAGTAAGTCCTATGAGCTCCCTGAACATCCCAGTTCCAGAGAAACATGGTAAACAAACATAGTATTTTAGAAAAGGAGAGATGACTTATGTTAATGCCTAGTATTTTTGGAGAAAATTTATTTGATGACTGGTTTGATGATTTCCCATTTTATAATGATAAAGATATGAGAAATGTGGATAAGAAATTATATGGTAAGAAAGCAGGAAGAATAATGAAAACCGATATTAAAGAGAATGATAACGGTTATGAATTAGAAATTGACTTACCTGGATTTACAAAAGATGAAGTTAAGGCTTCACTTGAAAATGGTTACCTGACAATTAGCGCAGCTAAAGGTCTTGACAAAGATGAAAAGGATAAAGAAACTGGACATTACATTCGTAGGGAACGTTATGCCGGAGCATGTGAGAGAAGCTTTTATGTTGGCAGTGAAGTAAAACAGGAAGACATTAAAGGCGAATTTAAACATGGTATCTTAAAACTCTTTGTCCCAAAGAAAGAGTCCAAAGAAGTTGAAGAAAACAAATATATTGCTATTGAAGGATAATCTTAGATAGAAGAATCTTATATAACTTGTTAAATATAGAAAAGAGGCGATAAGTTATGGCAGATAAGAATCCAAAACATCCACTTAAAAAGAAACAGGTCAAAAGTCAAGTATGTAAAATTTAAGAAAATGCCTGGAGAGGTCATTGTTGTTGACCCCAAAGATGTAGACCTCGATGAAGTTGAGGTAATCGGGCGCGTGGATATGCGTCAAGGAAAATTCAAGGGCGGCGAAGAATACGGATATATCCAATTTGACCACGAAGATGAAGATACTGCATACGACCTTTATAAAAAGTCAAAGGGAAAGGTGGTTGGCTATCTTCTTGTCAGAGACGGTGGTGTAATTGCTGTTGAAAAAGAATCCTCATTCATTTTGTTGATTCTTTTTCTTTTGTTGTTAACTATTTTGGGAATTGTCTTTGGCAACAAGTGGCTTACACACAGTTCTTCAGATTCTGATGTGATGCCAGTTCCTGTTGAAATTAAAGTTGCGGATGGTACTCCGTTTGATGGAACTATAGATAACGGTAAAGATAGTATCGAAAATGAAATTCGTTTTATCGAATTCCCGGCTTTTACAACAATTTATGTACAGCAAGGCACAACAATTGACCTTGTGAATCCGGAAACTAATCATGTGTATTTCAAATATACAATTTTGGAAAACGACACTGTTCTTTATGAGTCTGACTATGTTGCTCCGGGACAAAAATATGCATGGGATGCTACTAAGTATATTACCGGAGCAGGAGAGCACTCTGTTGTATTTTCTGTTTCAACAATTGGTGTGGATGACCGACAACCTCGCAATGGTGCAGAATTTGCGGTTACAGCAATTGTTTCTTAATTTACAACTAAACCGTGTCCTATAACGAGTTTGGTTATAATCTTGCAAGGAAGATATACGAAAAGTGCAGATGATTTGAAATGTTTGCTAACCTTGCATAACAAACACTATCAAATCAAATATACAAGGAGATTTCATATGAGACTTATCAAATTTCTTTCTGTGGTCGTTGCTTGTGCAATGGCTACAGCAGTGTGCGCCACATCTGCTTTTGCGGAAACATCTGGCAGCACAAAAGTAAGTGCAACGGTAGTTTCGTCGTATGTTCTTACTGTTCCCGAATCTATTATCCTGACAAGCACAAAAACAGGAACCGGTGTTTACACAGGCGCAATTCCTGTCAATGTAAGAGGTGACATCGGTGAGGGACAAACTGTTACTGTTACGTCTACGGCTCCGGTAATGAAGTGTACTGGTTCTAAAGACGTGACGGCCACCTTTACCGGAACACCAAAAAAAACATGGAGCCGCGAGGACACAGCCAACAATGGAACCACTGAAAATTATGCTTTGTCCGCTTCATTGACTCCCGGCGCATGGGAAGGCACTGCTATGTTTTCCTGTACTTTGACCTAATTAAAAACTCTATAGTCCATATAAGAAAAGAAGCGGTCAGCCTTATAAGCGGGCTGACCGCTTCTTTTCAAAAAGGGAAAAACTCTGGTGACGACAATAGTATCTACTTTTACACAGAAAGGATAGGTAACTATGAAATATCGCAAGTTATTCATTTTTATAATAACTACAGCAATGATTACTTCGGCTATGCCATTTTTTGCATTTGCTGAAACTACTCAACCAGATGCAGAAGTTCTTCTCGTGGCAGAAGTCCCTGTTTCGTACTCAATTACTGTTCCAGAAGAAATTGTATTGTGCGGTGATGAAGGAACAGGAGAAAAACAAGCAAAAGTTCCAATTTCTATCCAAGGGGAAATCCCAAACACTCGTATTATTGATATGACAATAAGTGGAACTCCACTCAAACGTGATGACGGTAAAGTAGAAAAAGAAATGAACTTTACTAAGCAAAATTTCTTTTGGACTAGAAATGAACTAAAGGGAAACGGTGTAAATGCCGAGATTGGTGTTAGTGCAATGCTAACGCCTGGGACATGGAATGGAACGATTACTTTTAGCTGCTCTATGGATAGGAGCACAACATTTGAAAAACGTTTAGGAGAAGACCCTTTTTCTATTATTGATGAAAGCATACCATGTGAGGCATATTCGTTCAGCGCATATGATACAAGCGTTATAACAATTGATGATAAAGGAATTACGACCCCAAAAGGTGTTGGACGTACACAGTTAACCATTAGTTATATTTCAGATGGCGAGGTTGTCAAAACTACGGATTGCACAATTATAATCAATTTGCTGCCAGCCGTACAAATGACTGATTTGTCAAATCCGCTTTATAACAACAAAATAGAAGAAATCTCGTTCGGATATTATCAAATTCCTGATGGGGCAAAGGTCTATGATGTATCTGATGATAACAGTGGCTTTACTGTAGCGTTTGTAGAAGGTACAAATATGTATGTCACAAATACCGTAAATATGCCTGTTCGATTTGGTGCTGGTGCGGGAGCAACATTTAGCGAGAATGGATACGGTTGGGCTGCTAAGGATAGATTGAAAAAAGTTCATTATGACTTCGTTGATACATCGGCTGTAACGAGTTTGTATAATATGTTCTCAAGCATGGATAAGTTGGAAGAAATCACAGGACTTGAGAATTTTGATGTAAGTAATGTTACATCTATGGAGTGTATGTTTTATGAATGCAAACAGTTAACTGATATTTCGTACTTGTCAAAATGGAAACTGCAGCCAAATGTAAATATGGATAGTATTTTAAGATATTGCCCTGCCTCAAACCCATTTGAGCACTAAGTGAAAGGTGATGTGTGAAATGAACTTGGTTGCTAAGAAGCTCTGTGATATTATTTTGTGCGTTATTGTAGTTTGCTTCTGCTTTGGCATTACTCTTAAAGAGGCTTTTGCAGAAGAAGTGGCTAATGATGCAGCCACATCTTCTACTTATACCATTGTGGTTCCTGAAAGCTTGGAATTCACACAAACAGGGAAGGACCCATACGCGTTCAAATGTACTGTACCAGTTACGATGAAAGGAACACTTACAACTGATGAGCACATAGATGTTTCTACCAATATCCCTTATATGGTGTCAGAAGATGGGGAACGCTGCCAGACCAAAATTACTAAAACGCCTTCCACTTCGTGGTGGAGTTCAAACTTAGTGAATGATGGCACTACAAGGGAATATGAATTGAGTGTGACTCTTGCACCGGGAACATGGACAGGGCACCTTCAATTCTATTGTATTCCATCTACAAGAATAGGAAAGCAAATAAACGAAAAGCCGTTTTCAATTGTGCCGGAAGGAACAGACATTTCCAATACTACATTTAACGCAGGGAAAAATAATAGTATTTTTACAGTTGACGATAAAGGAGTAGTTACGATTACTACACATGGATATTCCAGTGGATATTCCGTGATGGTACAGAAAAAAATAAAGAACCACTTTGGCGAGGATGTAACACTCACATATTATCAATATATTTCAACATTCAGCTTTCCAGAGTTTAAGATGTATTTGCTAGATACAACATTGAAGCAGCTTGAAAGTGACGGAATAACGGTTGATTCTATATCACTTGGGGAATATGATATTCCCACTGACCGTGATATATATACTATTATAGACTCAAAATCAGACGGACTAATGGTTGTTGCTTTTTTAGATGATAACGGAGTTCTGAAAGTAACGAATGTACGAGGAGGACCATTAACCTTCACAAGTTTTAATAGTAGTTTTGGCTTCAGTGATTATGAAAAGAAAAAGATTAAAAACATAAATTATGATAATGTTGATACATCTCACTTTTCCTCAATGCAACAAGCATATTCTCGTTGCACAGCACTTGAAACTATAACTGGACTGGAGAATGCCATTTCCCAAAATCACACAAATTTCAGATGGATGTTTGATGATTGTTCATCCTTGACGAAAGCACCAGATATGAGCAAAGTTAAATTTGCTGAAGGTTCGGATTTTTACCACATGTTTGATGACTGCCGAAATCTAACAGATTTGAGCGGTCTTAGTGATATTGATATGACTCCAGTTTCGTCCGTGTACGGTATGTTTTATAACTGTACCAGTCTCGCAGATTTAATGCCACTATCGTCATGGGATACTTCGAAAATACTGAATATGTCAGAACTATTTTATTCTTGCACATCACTAACAGATTTATCAGGTATAGATAAATGGGATGTATCATCTGTGCAAAAAATGAATTATATGTTCTGCGACGACAGAGCTTTGGTGAACATCAATGCTCTACAAAATTGGGAAACAAGCAACTTGCAAGAGTTGAATTCTACATTTGCAAATTGCAATTCATTACTAAGTCTGTTGCCTTTGAAACACTGGGATACAAGTAATGTTACAACTCTGAGATGCTGTTTTGGAAATCATTCTTACCTTTATCTCATTGGTTGTAATTCATTAACGTCACTTGAAGGGCTGGAAGATTGGGACACTTCCAATGTGACTGATATGAGCTACTTATTTAGTAGCTGCACAAAACTTACTGATATATCGGCCTTAAAGAGATGGAACACTTCTAAGGTAGAACATTTGGACAGCCTTTTTGGAAGAGGTTCGTGGAACCATGATAGTGATAACGGCTGTCGTCAGCTTGAATCTTTATCCGGTTTGGAAAATTGGGATACAAGCAATGTCACTTCAATGTCTTATATGTTTTTCAATTGCGTATCTCTTAAAGACATATCGGCTCTTTCTAATTGGAATGTCTCTAAAGTGACTACGATGGTTCGCATGTTCTCCGGTGGCTACGAATGGCAGTTTGAAGGCTGCAAGTCGCTGACCAATATTGATGCATTCAAGAACTGGAATACAGAGTCTTTAACAGATATGAGCTATATGTTTTATGAATGCACAACACTCAAAGATATTTCTGGTTTTGAAAACTGGAATACAAGCTCAGTAACAAAACTTGAAGGGGTGTTTGAAGATTGTACGGCTCTTGATGATATTACACCATTGGCAAAATGGGATACATCCAGTGCTACGACGTTGAAATATTTGTTCTTGAGATGCACCGCCATCGCAAGTATAGCGCCGCTTGAAAATTGGAATACTTCTAATGTAACCGATATGAGCAGCACATTCTCTGGGTGCAAGATGATTCCGAGTCTTCAAGGTATCGAAAAATGGCAAACAGGAAAAGTACATCAGTTTTATGGAACTTTTTCCGGGTGTGCTAAAATAAGAAATCTTGATGAAATCTCTAATTGGGATTTTGGCTCCGCCACTGAACTTTCGAGCTTTTTATCTGGATGTACGATGGTGGAAGATATTACACCACTAGAAAAAGTAGATACATCAAGTTTTACAAATTTGTCCTATATATTTTCAAATTGTACTCACCTAACAGATGAAGCTTTTAAGGCTATTTCAAATTGGGACGTGTCAAATTGTAAATACCTTTCGCAGACATTTGCCGGATGTTCTAATTTAACAAGTGTTTATAGCTTACAGGATTGGGACACAAGCAATGTCACATATTTTGATGGCACTTTCGGCAACTGCATTACACTTGATGATATTTCAGCCCTTTCCAATTGGGATGTTAGTAACGCCACGTCAATGAAAATGATGTTCGGTGGATTAGATACAGGCATCACTTACCAATATACGAATGGATGTACAATCCTTAAAGACCTGACTCCTATTGCAAATTGGAACACATCCAATGTGAAAAATATGGAAAGAATGTTCTTCCGCTGCAAAGCACTTGAAGATGCTTCGCCTATCGCAAATTGGGATGTTAGCAATGTGACTTCGCGGGATTACATGTTTTTGCAGTGCCCTTGCGAAGACCCGTTTGCGGTTGCAACCAATTCTACGCGGGGTTATTCGTTATTTATTATTGCTTCTACCGACTCGGAAGGCCAAACTCCTGAAACTGTAGCTACACCGGAATCTTCAATATACGAAATGATATCCACTCCCGAAACTGCCCAACTCCAACCTGCTGCATAATTAACAAAAACGCCACAAATTTTTGTGTTTGCCGCCTTGCAAAGCACTATATATTGTGGTATAATACAGTTACCAGCCCAAGATATAGCAAATGTCCAACATCTTGAGCCACTGTGTATGGCTATAAAACCACTTCCTTCTTTCTAATAGTTTGATGAAACTTGCAAGTAGTGGTTTTGCTCTCCGTCACGGTATTATAAGCGCATAACAATGCGGCTATATGTTTACTTCCTTCTTTTGAAAAGAAATTATGAAGCCAGCCACCGGCATTGTGACCGGATGGCTGACTCCAAACACTGTAGTGAATATGCTCTCCGCATCCTTAGTGTGTCTTAAACCCGTGTCGAGAATCTTCTCGGCGCGGGATTTTTTTGTTTTGTCAGGAGGTTTGTATGCTGACTATTAAGGATTTCAACCGCATTACTTTTCTGCATCATCGCGGTATCGTCCCGCCCGCACCCGCAAAAGAAGGGGAGTGTGCCGTTGAGAAGCGGTATGTATGCTCCGCCAACATGAAGCTGATTGAGTATGGCTACACGATGTCGTACGACCTCTTTATGGCTTTTTGCAATGCGACGCACGCCGCCTTCCTCGAAGCGTGGTCTGCTCTGTACGATTTGGTTATGGAAGACACAAAAGCTATCTCCAAGACTTCTCCCATCTGGCCGAATTTCCCAGACGATGCGATGGAAGCAGACCTTGTCGACCTGTATGTTGTCAACCTGCTTAACTACCTGACGCTCGGTCAGTGGCAGCCGGATTTCGACCCGTCTAAGTTCTGCAAAGCACTTGACCGTGAACATTTGCCCGCTGCCAAGCAGATTCCGGCTTGTGACAAGGAAGAAATCTACCGCTATGTTGTCCAGAGCATCACAAGCAACAGCCCGTTGTCTCCCGATGAGCAGAACACTATCATTGACCTGTTGACGCACAGCGGGGAAGATTTCCTCAATCATCTTGTGGACATGATGAAGGATAAGCATATCACTTGCAAGGAGAACCTTGCGCTGTATGCCTCCTTTATCATCGACCGTCCCGATTGGCGCGGTCAGCAGTGTTTTCTTGACTTCAAAGGCGCTACGGATGTGTTGCGGCTTGCCGCTGCTATGAGCGGGCAGGATGTGAGCCTTGTAA
>OHPL01001729.1_pt1 | contig 10693 bp, 9 predicted proteins | sample 1577711 | NCBI WGS metagenome assembly OHPL01 (sample SAMEA3879538, study PRJEB24766) | human gut metagenome | biome: human-associated habitat; feature: feces | place: USA | collected 1985/1987
GAAAAGGTGGGCAAGAAGGGAGTTGTCCGGGAACCGGCTACCCACAAGGAGGTGCTGGACGGCTTCGTGGCGCTGGCAGACGAGCTGGGCTTTCGGATCCTGGGTCTGACCTTCTCTCCGGTGAAGGGGCCGGAAGGGAATATTGAGTTTCTGGGTCATCTGAGCCTTGCGGATGTGCCCGGTATCCGCCCGGATACGGCACTCGTTGTGGAGCAGGCTCATAAGACGCTTGACAAGGGGGAATAAGAAGTGAAAAATGTGATTCTTACCCCCAATCCCTATCGGGATAAGAATTTTCAGACCGTCCGGGAGGCGGCGAAAATTCTGAAGGAGGCCGGGGTCAACACCCGGATTTGTCTCCCTTTTGAGGTGGATCGAAGCTATGAGCTTCCCAGAGACCTGCGGTTTTCCCGGCTGGATCGGGAGCTTCCCAATGCGGAGATGGTGATTTGCTTCGGCGGAGACGGCACGATTCTGCACATGGCCAAGGCGGCTACCCGGAAGGGAATTCCCATTCTGGGGGTCAACATCGGCACCATGGGCTTTATGGCGGAGCTGGAAAGCACGGAGCTGGACAAGCTGACAAGGGTTGCCCGGGGGGAATATACCCTGGACAGCCGGATGATGCTGGATGTGACCGTTCAGCGGGAGCGTGATATTCTGTTTCATGACATTTGCCTCAATGACGTGGTGGTGACAAAAGGAGCGGTGGCTCGGATTGTCCATCTGTGCGTCAAGTGCGACGGGGTCAGCGCCATGGAATTCGGCGGTGACGGCGTGGTGGTTTCCACCCCCACCGGCTCCACGGCCTACAGCTATTCCGCCGGAGGCCCCATTGTGGAGCCGGAGGCGAAAAATATCATCATCACCCCCATCTGCGCCCATGAGATCGGAAGCCGGTGCATTGTGGCCTCCGATAAGCGGGTGGTGAGTGTGGAGCAGGTGCTCAACGCCCGGCGCAACGCCTATCTGTCCGTAGACGGCGGACGGGCGGTGCGGCTGAATATGGGGGATGTGGCCACCATCCGGAAGTCTCACCTGGAGACCCGGCTGGTGCGGCTGAAGGAGCGAAGCTTCTATGATGTAGTCAGCTCCAAGTTCAGTAAGTGAGAAAGGGGAAGGGCAGTGAAATCCAAACGACAGGCGAAAATCATGGAGATCATCTCCACCACCAACGTGGAGACCCAGGAGCAGCTATTGCAGGCTTTGCGGGACGCAGGTTTTAACAGCACTCAGGCTACCATTTCCCGGGACATCAAGGAGCTGCGAATCATCAAGGAGCTGACAAGCTTCGGAACCTACCACTATACGGCGGCAGCCAGAGAAGTGCCCGGCACCTTCACGGGAAGGCTGAATACCATCTTCCGGGAGTGTGTCACCAGCTTCGACTATGCACAGAATATCATCGTGATTCACACCCTGCCGGGTCTTGCCAACGCGGCGGCCTCGGCACTGGATACCATGAGCCGGAGCGTGGTGCTTGGCAGCATCGCCGGTGACGATACGGTCATCATCATCATGCGGGACACCAACGCCGCGGCGGCCTTCTGCGGAGAAATCCGGAACCTGCTGAACTAAAGGAAGGGGGAGCGGTCATGCTGAGCTTACTGCACATTGAGAATATTGCGGTCATTGAGTGTGCGGATATTTCCTTTGACCGTGGCTTCAATGTTCTCACCGGTGAGACCGGCGCCGGTAAATCCATTGTCATCGATGCCATTTCCGCCATCCTGGGGGAACGAGCCTATCGGGACATGATTCGTACCGGAACCGAGCGGGCCAGCGTCCGGGCGGTGTTCACGGAAGTTCCGGAATTTCCCTGGTTTGCGGAAAACGGCGTGGAATATGACCCGGAGACGGTGATTTCCCGGGAAATCCACCTGGACGGGAAGAACATCTGCCGGGTCAACGGAACCCTCGTGAACGTATCCTGCCTGCACAAGCTGGGTATCCAGCTCATCAACATTCACGGTCAGCACGATTCCGCCGCCCTCTTTGATGAGGAGAATCACCTGGCGTTTCTCGATGCCTTTGCGGACAACGGGAAGCTGCGGGCTTCTTACGGGGAACGCTACGAGGCGGTGGCGAAGCTCCGCCGGGAGATCAGCGCCCTGACCATGGACGAGGGTGAGAAGCTTCGCCGGATGGAAAACCTCAAATACCAGATCGCCGAAATCGAAAAGGCGGAACTGGAACCCGGGGAGGACGACCGGCTGGAGGAGCGGCGGAAGGTGCTGCAAAACGCGGAGAAGCTGAGCAACGGCATGGAAACCGCCGTGGAGTGTCTCTACGGTGGGGAGGATTCCGACGGAGCCTCGGGACTTCTTGCCCAGGCGGAGTATGCCCTGGCTCGGCTGTCCCGGTTCAGCGACAGCTTCGCGGCTCTCCACGACCGGGTATCGGATCTCATGTACCAGGTTCAGGACGCGGCGGAGGAGGTTCGGGATGCCCGGGATAGCCTGAGCTATTCCGCCGAGGAACTGGAGCAGATCGAGTCCCGGCTGGATGTGATTCACAAGCTCCGCCGGAAGTACGGCACCACCTGCGAGGATATCCTGGAATATCTGGACAAGGCGAAAAAAGAGCTGGACGAAATCGAATTCGCCGACGACAAGCTGGAACGGCTGAAAAAGAATCTGAAAAAAGCAGAAAAGGAAGCCTGGGATGCTGCCCTGGCTCTTCGGGAAAATCGGCAGCAGGCGGCGGACACCATGTCGAAGCGGATTCTATCTGAGCTTGCCCAGCTGGATATGCCGAGGGTGCAGTTTGCCTGTCGGTTTACGGAAATGGAGCTGACGGCCAACGGCGCGGATGCGGCGGCCTTCTATATGTCGGCTAACGCGGGCGAAGCCTTGAAGCCCCTGAGCCGGGTGGCCTCCGGCGGCGAGCTGGCCCGAATTATGCTGGCCATGAAGAATGTGCTGGCGGAAAAGGATCAGGTGGCAACTCTGATTTTTGACGAGGTGGATACCGGTGTGTCCGGCAGAGCCGCCCAGAAGGTGGCGGAGAAGCTGAGAAGCGTGGCTGTCCATAAGCAGGTGCTCTGTGTGACCCATCTGCCCCAGCTGGCGGCGCTGGCCAACACCCATCTGCTCATTGCCAAGTCCGAACGGGACGGGCGCACCTATACCTCCGTCACGCCTCTGGATTTGGAGGGGCGGAAGCGGGAGCTGGCCCGGATTATCGGCGGCGCGAACATTACGGAAACCACCCTGAAAAGCGCGGAAGAAATGCTCCGGGGCTGAAAAATCCTCTTGACAAACCCGGACTTCTTTGTTAGGATAGCACCAACACATGGATGGGAAGAAGTAGGTACCCAGGGGATTGTCAGAGAGCTGCCGTTTGGTGCGAGGCAGTGAATTCCGGCTGCTGAAATACCTCCCGGAGTGGCCTTTCTGAAGAAAGGCAATACCGCGCAATTTAGCAAGAAGCCCCAGCCGAAGATTTTGGTTCAATTCAAAGTTTTGAAAATGGCGACATACCGTGTGTATTTCCCGTTTTCAAAACTGCGGAAGTGAGACAAAAGATTGGCTGCGGCTCGCAGGTACAATTGTGCGGGGTTGCCTTAGGTAGGGAAGGACGGGTACGCCCGATAGCGCGAAGGCCGTTACTGGACGGCGTGAGGGAGAATGCCGCAAGGATTCTCCAAACTGAGGTGGTACCGCGAAATTTTTCGCCCTCTGTCATTTTGACAGAGGGCGTTGATTATTTTTGGAGGTTTTGAAAATGAAACTGTACGACGAGCTGGTTGCCCGGGGTCTCATTGCCCAGGTGACAAACGAGGAAGAAATCCGGGAAATGATCGACAACGGCAAGGCCGTGTTCTATATCGGATTTGACCCCACTGCCGATTCCCTGCATGTGGGTCACTTCATGGCACTGTGCCTGATGAAGCGGCTGCAAATGGCTGGCAACAGACCCATTGCCCTCATCGGCGGCGGCACGGCCATGATCGGCGACCCCTCCGGCCGGACGGACATGCGCTCCATGATGACCAAGGAGACCATCGACCACAACTGCGCCTGCTTCAAAAAGCAGATGGAGCGGTTCATTGAGTTTGGCGAGGGCAAGGCCATGATGGTCAACAACGCCGACTGGCTGCTGAACCTGAACTACATCGATTTCATCCGGGACATCGGCGCCTGCTTCTCCGTGAACAACATGCTCCGGGCAGAGTGCTTCAAGCAGCGGATGGAGAAGGGCCTGAGCTTCCTGGAGTTCAACTACATGCCCATGCAGTCCTACGACTTCTACTACCTGTACCAGCACTACGGCTGCAATATGCAGTTCGGCGGCAACGACCAGTGGAGCAACATGCTGGGCGGCACGGAGCTGATTCGCCGGAAGCTGGGCAAGGACGCCCACGCCATGACCATCACCCTGCTTCTCAACTCCGAGGGCAAGAAGATGGGCAAGACTGCCAAGGGCGCGGTGTGGCTGGATCCCAACAAAACCTCTCCCTTCGAGTTCTACCAGTACTGGCGGAACGTGGAGGACGCGGACGTGCTCAAGTGCATCCGGATGCTGACCTTCCTGCCTCTGGAGCAGATCAACGCCATGGCGGACTGGAAGGACGCTCAGCTGAACACCGCCAAGGAGATTCTTGCCTTTGAACTGACCAAGCTGGTGCACGGTGAGGAAGAGGCGAACAAGGCTCAGGCTGCGGCCAAGGCTCTGTTCGTGGGCGGCGGCGATGATGCCAATATGCCCACCACCGAAATCACTGCCGACAAGCTGACAGACGGCAAGATCGGTATTCTGAACCTGATGGTGGCCTGCGGTCTGGCGCCCTCCAACAAGCAGGCCCGGCAGCTGGTGGAGCAGGGCGGCGTTCTGGTGAACGACGAGAAGGTGCCCTCTGCCCAGTTTGCCGTCACGGAAGAAATGCTCAAGGAAGGCGTGAAGATCCGCAAGGGCAAGAAGGTGTTCCATAAGGCGGTGCTGGCATAACCGGAAGGTTAAGAAAGCTATAGGTAACGATTAGATTGTCATTGCGAACCAGTCCTCAGACTGGTGTGGCAATCCGCATCTCAAGCCTTCCCCTGAGAGGGTGGTGCTCCGCGCAGCGAATTCAAATCCAACAATTGCCAGTGGCAATTGCTCCATAATGTAAAGGTGCCGGTCGGGCGGATGAGGTCGCTCGTGGTTTTCGGAAGAACCGGGGGATTGCCACACCAGTGACATCGGTCACTGGTTCGCAATGACATTCTTCTACTTAGGTGCTTGCGCGTATGGCGGGCTTTAGCTAAGGAGGATTTCTTGCAGTTTAGCAATGGTTTCGGAGGAAGCGGGGGTCAAGGGCAGACGGCAGGTGCCGCAGTCATAGCCAACGAGCTTCATGGCGGCCTTGACGGGGATGGGGTTCACCTCCCGGAACAGAGCCTCCGTCAGGGGCAGCAGACGCAGCTGCAAATCCGCGGCGGTGTCGAAATCCCCGTCCAGAGCCGCCCGAGCCAGGGCTTGGGTCTGCTCCGGCAGGACGTTGGACAAAACGGAAATGACCCCCTGGCCGCCGAGAGCCAGAATGGGGGCGGTCAGGTCATCGTTTCCGCTCCAAAGAGAAAAGTCGTCCGGGCAAATTGCCCGGATTTTGCTGATTTTGCCCATATCCGTGCTGGCTTCCTTCACCCCGGCAATGTTGGGAATCTTGGATAACTCCCGATAGACGCTGACGGGAATGTCCACCCCTGTCCGGCTGGGCACGTTATAGACAATCACCGGAATATGTACGGCTCCCGCAATGGCGCTATAGTGGGTCAGAAGCCCATCGGCAGTGGCTTTGTTGTAATAGGGGCTTACGACCAGTAGGGCATCCGCTCCGGCTGCTTCCGCTGCCGCGCTCAGGGCCACGGCGTGCTGGGTGTCGTTGGAGCCGGTGCCGGCAATGATCTTGCAGCGGCCGCCGGCATAGCGGGCGCACCGGCGGAAAATCTCCAGCTTTTCGCAGTCGGAAAGGGTGGGGGATTCGCCGGTGGTGCCGCAGAGCACTACGGCCTCAATTCCTGCCGCAATCTGCCTGCCAAGGAGCAGCTCCAGCAGGGGATAGTTGACGGCATTTCCGAGGAAGGGCGTGACCAGGGCGGTGCACACCCCGGTAAATAAGGGCTTTTTCATAGACTGATACCTCCATTGCAGTCTATGCCGGGGACGGCGGTTTTGCCCGCAGGGGAATGGCCATTGACAGAAGGCGCAAAAAAGGATAAAATAAGATAAAGAATTATGCCGTTTGGGCTTTTGCCTTGACGGCATCCATTTTGAAGATACAACAGGAGAAAATAGTATGAAAAAAGCGATTCTTGCTGTTTCTTTCGGCACTTCCTATCCGGATACCCTTCAGCGCACCATCGCTGCCACAGAGGAAATGCTGGGGAAAACCTTTCCGGACTGGGAGGTGCGCCGGGCTTTCACCAGCGGGATGATTATCCGAAAGCTCCAAAAGCGGGACGGGGTGGAAATCGATACCGTGACCCAGGCCATGGAGCGTCTGGAGGCCGAGGGCTATACCCATGTGGCCGTCCAGTCCACCCATGTGATGCACGGGGAGGAATACGAGAAGATGCTTTCTCAGCTGGAGCCTTTCCGGCTGCGGCTGCGCATTGCCGTGGGAATGCCCCTGCTCCATGCGCAGGAGGACTATGAAAAGACGGCGAAGGCTCTGCTGGAATGGCTGCCGCCGCTGGAAGAGAATGAAGCACTGGTGCTCATGGGTCACGGAACGGAGCACTTTGCCAATTCCGCCTATGCCCAGATGGAGCCGGGTATATCTTGCTACGGTGGAGGGCTATCCCACGCTGGAAAATGTGATAGCTCGACTGGAAAAGCGGCCGGAAATCCGGAAAATTCAGCTGGCGCCATTTATGCTGGTGGCCGGTGACCATGCCAGAAACGACATGGCGGGAGCCGAGGATTCCTGGGCCAGCCGTCTGGAGGCAGTGGGGTATCAGGTTTCCTGCGTACTCCGGGGACTGGGAGAATGTCCGGCCATTCGGGAACTGTTCGCCGAGCACTGCCGTCAGGCGGTGGAAGAGCTGACCCAGGGCGGGAAGCTCTGGGGTGTGGGTGTTGGCCCCGGAGACCCGGAGCTTCTGACGATGAAGGCCGTCCGGGTGCTCCGGGAGGCGGACGTAGTGCTGGTGCCGGATGCGGGCACCGGCGACAAGGTGGCTCTGAATATTGCCAAGGACTATCTGAAGGACAAGGAAATCCGCTTCGTCAAGACGCCTATGGTTCGGGATCGGGCGGTGATGGACAAAGCCCACGAACAGGCGGCGGAGGAAATAGCCGGATTGCTGGACGCGGGGAAGCAGGTGGTTTTCCTGACCTTGGGTGACCCTGCCATCTATTCTACCTATATGTACATTCATCGGAAGGTGATGGAGCGGGGCTGCGATGTGGAGGTGGTTCCGGGAATCCCCTCCTTCTGCGCGGCGGCGGCTCGGCTGAATCGGTCGCTGTGTCTGGGTCGGGAGCCTCTGATAATCATTCCGGCTTCCCATGATCAGGAGGCACTGATGGATGTGCCCGGCAGCAAGGTTTTCATGAAGGCCGGACGCTCCATTGTGGATCTGCAATCCGAGCTGAAAAAGCGGGGGCTGCTGGAAGGTGCCGCCATGGTGGAAAACTGCGGCATGGAAAATGAGCGGGTATATCCCCATTTTGCCGATCTGAAGGAGCCTTCGGGCTATTTCTCCCTGGTGATCGTGAAGGGAGAGACGGAAGAATGCTGATGATGTCCGGCCTGGACTGCCACGCCGCGCCTTTGGATCAGCGGCAGAGGTTGGCCTTTTCTTCCGAAGGGGCAATGGAGACGCTGCGCTGGCTGCACACCCAAAGTGGGATTACGGGCTGCGTGCTGCTGTCCACCTGCAACCGAACGGAACTGTATCTGAACGGAGAAGGGGAAACGCCCTGGCGGCTGCTGTGCCGGGGAGCCGGTGTCCCGGAGGCGGATATGGAGCCTTATTTTACTACCCGGTGCGGGGTGGATGCCGCCCGACATCTGATGGAGGTGACCTGCGGTCTTCACTCCCAGATTCTGGGGGAGGATCAGATCATCACCCAAGTACGAAAGGCCATGGAGCGGGCATTGGAGGCCAAAACCGCCGACGCTACGCTGGCAGCCCTGTTTCGGGATGCGGTGACCGCGGGCAAGCGGGCCCGGACGGAAGTAACCGTAGCCCGGGGGGATGCGTCCATGGGAAGCCGGTGCCGGGATATTCTGACGCGGGAACTGGGCGGCCTGGAAGGTAAACGGATTCTCGTGATCGGAAACGGCCAGATGGGGCAATTGGCAGCCCGGCTGCTGCGGCAAAGCGGAGCCGCCGTCTGGGTGACGCTGAGAACCTATCGCCATGGGGAAACGACGGTTCCCCCAGGCTGCGGCACCGTGAACTATGAAGACAGAATGCAGGCCATTGAGGAGATGGATGGGGTGGTGTCCGCCACCACCAGCCCCCACCATACCATAACCTATGACCAACTGGCGGCAGTCACCCGGAAGCCCCGGGTGCTGGTGGATTTGGCGGTGCCCCGGGATATTGCGCCGGAATGCGCGGAGTTTGTGACCTACTACGATACGGATTCACTGGGATCCCAGGGCCCGGGTACGCCGGAGGAGCTGGAAGCCATGCACGCCATTGCCCAGCAGGAGTTGGAGCGGTTCTGCCAGTGGCAGAAGCGGCAGACCGTCGCCAAAAAGCCCCCCCGTTTCCCGATGTTTATTGACCTGACCGGAAAACGGGTGGTACTCGTCGGCGGGGGAACCATTGCCGCCCGGCGAATTGCTTCTTTGCGGCTCTTTGGCTGTGAGATCGAGGTGATAGCCCCGGAACTGAAATGCAGCGCCCAGGGGCTTATCTGGCATCCGAGAGCCTATGCCCCCGGAGATTTGCAGGGAGCCTGCCTTGCCATTGCGGCGACAGATGACCGGCAGGTCAACCATGCGGTGGGCCGGGAGGCCGGGCAACTGGGAATTCCCGTGTCCGTGGCGGACTGCGAAGAGGAGTGCACCTTCTATTTCCCGGCGGTCTGCACCGGGGAAAATGTCATCGCCGGTGTGGTCTCCGACGGGAAGGATCACCACAGAACAGCCCGGGCGGCAAAAGCCATTCGCCGGGCGCTGGAGGAATTGGAATGAAAATACGCATCGGCAGCCGGGAAAGCCGCCTGGCTGTCATTCAAAGCCGGTTGGTCATGGACAGAATCGCCCAGGCAGAGCCTCAGGCGGAATTAGAGCTTGTGACCATGAAAACCACCGGCGATAAAATTTTAGACAAAACCCTGGACAAAATCGGCGGAAAGGGTCTGTTCGTCCGGGAGCTGGATCAGGCTCTTCGGGAGGGACGGGCGGATTTTACGGTGCACTCTCTGAAGGATATGCCCATGGAGGTGCCGGAGGATCTGCCCCTGGCAGCTTTTTCCAAACGGGAAGACCCCAGGGATGTGCTGGTTCTGCCGGAGGGAATAAAGGAGCTGGACAAAGATAAGCCCATCGGCTGCTCTTCCCGGCGCAGGCAGCTGCAATTGCGGGCACTGTACCCGGATATGCGCATTGCCTCCGTCCGGGGAAACGTGCAGACCAGGCTTGCCAAGCTGGACGGGGGAGAATATTCCGCTCTGGTTCTGGCGGCGGCAGGGCTGAAGCGGCTGGGGCTGGAGCATCGGATTTGCCGGTATTTTTCCGCCGAGGAAATTCTGCCCGCCGCTGGTCAAGGTATTTTGGTGGTGCAGACCCGAAAGGGAATGGATACCGACTGCCTTCGGCTGGTTCGGGATGAAGACAGCACCTGGTGCGCTTTGGCGGAGCGAGCCTTTGTGCGCACCCTGGACGGGGGATGCACCTCTCCGGTGGCGGCTCACGCTGTGGTAGACGGAGAAACGCTGACATTAACTGGCCTTTATGTCAGCGCGGATGAATCGGTACAGCGCAAGGGCGCCCTCAGCGGCCCTCGGGAACAGGCAGAGCAGCTGGGGCAGGCACTTGCGAACCAACTGAGGGAGGGGGAAGGCCAATGAAAACGGGAAGCGTCATTCTGGTAGGCGCAGGCCCCGGCGACCCGGGGCTGCTCACCCGGAAAGGACTGGAGGTTCTGCGCCGGGCGGAGGTGGTGGTCTACGACCGGCTGGTGGGCTCGGAAATTCTGAGCCTGATTCCGGAAGCTGCCGAGAAAATTGACGTAGGCAAGCAGGCCAGCTATCACCCGGTGCCCCAGGAGGAAATCAACCGGATTTTGCTGGAAAAGGCGCTGGAGGGCAAAAAGGTTGTGCGGCTGAAGGGCGGCGACCCTTTCCTGTTCGGGCGAGGCGGCGAGGAGCTGGAACTTCTGAAAGAAAACGGCATTTCCTTTCAGGAGGTGCCCGGAGTGACCTCGGCGCTGTCCGTGCCGGCCTATGCGGGGATTCCCGTGACCCATCGGGACTTCTGCTCCTCGGTGCACATTATCACCGGTCACGCCAAGGCAGGGACAGAGCTGAAAATCGATTTTGACGCCCTCCGGCGCACCGGGGGAACTCTGGTGTTTCTCATGGGCGTTACCGCCCTGCCTATGATCTGCAAGGGTTTGCTGGCGGCGGGAATGGCGGCGGATATGCCGGCGGCCGTCATTGAGCGGGGAACGCTTCCCAGGCAGCGGAAGGTGATCGCCACGGTGGCCTCCTTGCCGGAGGCGGCAAAGGCGGCGGAAATTGTCAGCCC
>OHPL01001730.1_pt1 | contig 10693 bp, 9 predicted proteins | sample 1577711 | NCBI WGS metagenome assembly OHPL01 (sample SAMEA3879538, study PRJEB24766) | human gut metagenome | biome: human-associated habitat; feature: feces | place: USA | collected 1985/1987
GCTTTCAAAAAATATCGCTTTACTAAATAATTAAAGTAAAAAATATGCCGCATTTGCGTGTCCCCATTAGGGATTATAAAAAAATCAATTAATTTAATGGGGACACCTGCAAGTGGCAAAAGACTCGAAGTTTCACAACTTCGAGTCTTTTGTTATGCTAAATAGCGTCGCAAAAAGGAAATTTAATTAAATTTCAAAATTTTAATATCAAAAGCCCTTGACAAATCAATTTTCTTGTGGTATGATATTTATGTAAATTTCAAAAAGGATGTGTGTCAAGTGGAACTACAATCTCTCGCAAATATAATTCAAGGTAACATTCCGACACGAATAGAAGTTACAACAGGTCAATCCATTGAAACGATTACAATGCAAGAACTTAACTACATTGTTAACGTTTCAGACGATTTGCCTATCGCAAAATATATAACCGTTCAAGGCGATAAAATCGGGACGTATTCTTTAACCAAAGAATACGACGTAGTTGTCGGATTGAGTTCGGGCAAAGCAATCGTGATTGAAAGCAATCGTGCCGACAAACTCATTCTTTCAAATCTTGCTATTATACGAATAAATGATATGTCGGAAGTTGACCCCTACTATTTATGTTGGTTTATCAACAATAATACAGCGGCACTTAAACAATTAAAAAAGTTAAAACAAGCCACAACCGCCGTATCTATTATTCCGTTAAGTATGCTGAAAAGTTTTGAAGTAACGCTACTACCTATCGAAACACAACGAACAATCGGAAAGATAAGCGAACTGAAAAGACAGCGAGATAGACTAACACATTCAATAGAAACGAAAAAAACGGACATTTTAACACAACAGTTAATGAAAATATATGAAAAGGAGTTGCAAAATGGCGATAAGCGAGTATGAAGTTGAAAATCTCTTTATTGAAAGATTAGGGACTATCGGCTACAAATATGTTGCATTAAAGGACTATACCGAAGTGGTACTTAACTTCAAGGCGCAACTTCAAGAGTTCAATAAAGAAGAAATCATCAAAGGCAAAGGCGTTGCGAAACTGTCGGTTGCTGAATTTGACAGACTTCGCACCCAAATTGAAAACAAAACCGTTTACGAGTCGGCGAAAATCTTGCGCGATAAGCAGGTTTTGGAATTAGACAACGGCAAGCGTATCTATATTGAGTTTTTGTCAAAAGACATAGACCGCAATATTTATCAGGTTACGCACCAAGTAACAATGGATAAAGACCATATGAATGAGGTCGTTTATAAAAATCGTTACGACGTTACAGTTCTCATTAACGGTTTGCCGCTTGTTCAGATTGAGTTGAAACGCCCCGGCGTTGAAATCAACGAAGCAATCAATCAAATAAACCGCTATCGCAGGTATTCGTTCAGAGGGCTGTTCCATTTCATTCAATGTTTCGTCGTTTCAAACTCTATTCAGACGAAATATTTTGCTAATGAAAACGAAACGAATGCGGACGGTACATACAAAGCGATACTGAAAAGTCTTGCTTTCTTCTGGACGGACGCAAACAATGAGCGTATCAATCAACTCAACGAGTTCACGGACGATTTCTTCACGAAATTCAATATAACTGCTCTATTGACAGACTATACCGTGTTGCAAGACACGATGAAAAACATTATCGTAATGCGTCCGTATCAGATTTACGCAACAAAAGCAGTTTTACGTCGTGTGTTGGAAGAAAACCGAAACGGCTATGTTTGGCATACAACCGGTTCGGGTAAAACACTTACTTCTTTCAAGTGCGCGTCCCTTCTCCGTGATAACGGCAGAATTGATAAAGTTTTCTTTTTGGTTGACCGCAAAGACTTGGACGACCAAACCGTTGACGAATACAACTCGTTTGAAGAAGATTGTGTCGATAACACAGATTCAACCGCAGAACTCATTAAGCGTTTGAAAAACAGCGGCGAAAAAATGCTTGTTACGACCATTCAGAAACTCGCCTGCGCACTTCGCAACGAGAAATATAAGTCTATTATGGAAACCTACAAGACGAAAAAATGTGTGTTTGTTATAGACGAATGTCATAGAAGTCAGTTCGGTAAAATGCACGGCGATATTCGCAGAAATTTCCAGAACGCTAACTTTATCGGCTTTACGGGAACACCTATTTTTGAAGAAAATAAAGGGGCAACTGGTCAGACAACGGCAGATATATTTAACGCTGGCAATATGGACGCTTGTTTGCATAAGTATCTTATCAAAGAAGCCATCGCAGACGGCAACGTTTTGAAATTCTCTGTCGAATATCAAAACACATTCAACATTGTTACGACAAACGCAGCCGATATGACGGTAAGGCGTATCGTTCACGAGCAAAGCAATAACCCGAATTTCAATCTCGAAGAATACTGCAAGCGTAACAATATTGATATTTCAAATATTTACAGCGACCAGCAACGTATCGAACTCGTTACAAATAACATTTTGGAACATTACGAAAAGCATACGAAAATCGGTACGGACACCTATACGTCGCTCTTTGCAATTCAGTCAGTACCGCTTCTTCAAAAGTATTACACTGCTTTCAAAAAGTTGAACAAAAAAGGCTTGAAGATTGCGGCAATATTTACTTATGCGGCAAACGAAGATATGGACGAAGGCGCAGACACACCGCAATCGAGAGAATTTTTGGAACAATGTATCAAGGACTACAACGAAATGTTCTCTGACGGTAAAGAAAAACTGTCTTTCGGTCTTGATACGTTCGACGCTTACCGCAAGGATATTGCAAAGCGTTTGAAACAAAAAGAAGTTCCACAGATTGATATTTTGCTTGTTGTAAATATGTTCTTAACGGGATTTGACTCGAAGCCGCTTAACACGTTATATTTGGATAAGCCTTTGTTCTGGCATTCTCTCGTTCAGGCATACAGCCGCACGAACCGCATTTACAAAGAAACAAAGCAATACGGGCAAATAATCACGTTCCGTAATATCAAAGACGAACAGGACAAAGCCCTTAAACTGTTTTCGGGTGATGGTAATCCGAACGCATATTTGCTCGAAAACTACGATTATTACGTTGCCGAATATGCCGACAGAGTTGCGGTTTTGCGTAACATTGCACCGTCTTACGACATTGCCGGCAGATTGCAATCCGAAGACGACCAAAGAAAGTTTATCGTTGCTTTCCGTTTGGTTGCGCAAACGCTTTCAACGTTAAAAACGTTCTCAAAATTCGAGTGGAACGACCTTGCAAACGTTCTGGACGAAGACGAATTTTTGGGATATAAATCGTGGTATCTCTACTACTACGATTTGGCAAAGAAAGACAGAGAGAAAAACGTTAAAACAACGCTTGTCGATATCGACTTCAATATCGAACTTATCCGCACTGATAAAATCAACGTCGTTTACATTCTCAACCTGTTAAAGGACGTAATCAAGAAAGACGAAAACGAGAAAAAACGCTCTATTGACTTGATTTTGCGAGAAATCGAACGTTCAGACAACGAGAGATTGAGAGCAAAACAGGAAATGTTAAAGCGTTTCGTTACGGAAAAGTTTTTCAGTCTTTCGCCGGACGAAGATATCGTAAAAGCGTATGAAGAATTTGAAGTCCAACAGCAGAATATGGATATCGAAATGTTTGCGGAAGAAACAGGCATTGACGTCGATACCATCAAGTCATTTATGTCGGAATATCAGTTCAAGCACGTTATCAGTCTTGAAGATATCCGAAAGAGATTAAGTCAAAAAGGATACGGACTACTAAAAACAATCAAATTGTCGTCCGAAATAGAAGAATTTGTTAAAGAACAATACGAAAAATTCAGAGCCGAAGGAGTATAAAATTATGGCAACCGATATTCAACTTCATAAACAACAAGCACAGGAACTTTCTAATAAACTTTGGGCTATCGCAAACGATTTGCGTGGCACTATGGACGCGAGCAAATTCAAGGATTATATTCTCGGTATCATCTTCTACCGTTTCCTTTCCGAAAAGACGGAAAAGTATATGGAAGAAATACTTAAAAACGACGGTATGACTTATGCCGACGCTCTCGCGTCCAACAATGAAGAATTGCTTGCCGCTCTTGACAAGTATTCTCTTGACAGTCTTGGTTATATCATTCGCCCTGAATATAGTTTCGGCTATATCGTCAATATGATTGCGGGCAAATACGACGGCAAGGTATTTTCGGTTGACTATCTCGAAAAGGCTATTGCGTCCATTCAGCAATCTACTCTCGGTCAGAAATCGGAAGCCGCATTTGACGGTATTTTCGACGCAATGGATTTGAAAGACAAAGACTTGGGCAAAGAAGTTTCCGACCGCACAAAGCAAATTGCAAAGGTTATAAACCGTGTAAACGATATTGAGTTTTCCTACGACGACGCTCAATTTGACGTTCTCGGAACGGCTTATATGATTTTGATAGGTTTATTCGCGTCAGACAGTGGCAAGAAAGGCGGCGAGTTCTTTACGCCGAGTGCCGTTTCGGAACTTTGCAGTAAACTTGCGACAGTCGGCTTGAAATCCGTTAAAAACGTTTGCGATCCCACTTGCGGCTCGGCTTCTATGCTTTTGGAAGTTCGCAAAGCAGTTATCGCAAACGGTGGTACGGCTGAACACGCCGTAGGTCATTACTACGGACAAGAACTCAACGGAACGACTTACAACCTTGCTCGTATGAATATGTTAATGCACGACGTTCCGTATCAATACTTCAATCTTTTCAACGACAACACGCTTGAAAAGGATAATTTCGGCACGACTAAATTTACTGTTCAAGTTGCAAATCCGCCTTATTCGGCAAAGTGGTCGGCAGCGTCTTCCTTCCTTGACGATCCGCGTTTCAGTGGCGCAGGAAAACTTGCTCCGTCAAGCAAAGCGGACTTCGCATTTGTTGAACATATGGTTTATCATATGGACGATGACGGACGTGTTGCGGTTCTTCTTCCGCACGGTGTTTTGTTCCGTGGTGGCAGCGAAGATACTATCCGTAGATATTTGATAAAAGATTTGAACGTTCTCGATGCCGTAATCGGCTTGCCTGCAAACCTTTTCCACGGCACGGGTATTCCAGTATGCTGCCTTGTTTTGCGTAAATACCGTAACGGCAACGCCGGCAATATTTGCTTTATCGACGCAAGTAAATATTTCACGCCGGGCAAAAATATGAACCAACTTTCTTCTGACGATATAGACCGTATCGTAAATGCCTACGTTGAGCGTAAAGATATAGATAAATTTTGCCACATTGCGGGCTTGGAAGAAATCGAAAGTAACGATTATAACCTTAACATACCCCGTTACGTCGATACGTTTGAAGAGGAAGAAGAAATTGATATCAAAGCCGTTATGGCAGAAATAAAAGACCTTGAAAGCCAACGTGCAAGTCTTGACGCGGAGATTAACAAATATCTGAAAGAACTCGGAATTTTGGAGGACTAATTATGTCGAAAAGCAACGAAACAACCCCTAATGTTCCAACTTTGAGATTCCGAGAGTTCACCGACAGTTGGACGTTGATTCCCATAAAAAAAATGTTGCGTTTCCAAAACGGAATCAATGCGGATTCAACAAAATACGGCAAAGGAATTAAGTATATTTCGGTTTCAGACATATTGAATAATCAATACATCACCTATGATTGCATTAAAGGTTTAATTGATATCGACGAAAAGACGTTCAACAAGTTCATAGTTGAATATGGAGATATACTTTTCCAACGTAGTTCTGAAACATTTGAAGATATAGGACGCGCAAATGTTTATCTTGACAAAGAACATTCGGCAACATTCGGCGGTTTTGTTATACGTGGTAAGAAGATTTCGGATTATAATCCGCTATTTTTTAGATATTTACTTTGCACGCACAACGCTCGTAAACAAACCGTGAGAATGGGCGCAGGGGCGCAACACTACAATATCGGGCAAGAAGGTTTAGAAAAGATATGTTTGTATTTTCCCTGCTTACAAGAGCAACAAAAAATTTCAGACTTTTTATCCGCGATAGATAACAAGATTGCAGCCCAAAACAAAATCATTAGTGATTTGAAGGTCTTAAAGAAAGAACTTTGTAATAAAGTTTTCAGTAAAGGTTCTGCCGTCAGGCTTGGGGATTTTATCGAAGAAGTAACCACTCGAAATAAGTCTAACAGTTGTGAAAATGTCTTATCTGTCAGCAATAAAATGGGGTTTATCAAACAATCCGAGCAATTTGAAGATAGAACGGTAGCGAGCGAAAATAAAAGCAATTACAAAGTTGTTACAGAAGGTTGCTTTGCTTATAATCCCGCAAGAATTAACGTCGGCTCGATTGCCTTATTATCAACACAAATCGGCATAATAAGTCCTATGTATGTGTGTTTTAAGGCTAAAAGCGCCCTTGATTCGGAGTATTTGAACTTTTACTATCAGTCTGGTTTCTTCTACAAAGAATTGCAAAAAAAATTAGAAGGTAGCGTTAGACAATGCCTTACATATGAAAATATGAGTGAAATTCTTATTCCGTATGTAGGCATTGAAGAACAAAAGGCAATCGCCGCGACATTAAATAAATTTGCAACATTGATTGCAAACGAAGAAAAATACTTAAAATCATTGCAAAAGCAAAAATCTTATTTTCTCAACGCCATGTTTATATGAACATAGCGTTGAGAAGGTATTTACGCTGCTTTTGTAGATAATTTAAGAATAACGTTTCTAACTCTATTTTGTCTTGAATGCGCTGTATTTTATCGGCAAATTTTACTTGTTCTTCGTATGTTGGCATACGTGTTTCATACGACAAGAAATCTTCCGAAGATACAGCCATTCTCTCATAAACAGTGGCTTGCTCGTAACGTCTTATTCTTCCTATAAAATTTGCATTTGTTAAAAACAGTTCAATATAAGCAGGATACACTGTATCGGCTATTTCAAACGTTACATATATCGGTGAGAATATTAAATCGCCGTAAGTATTGCGACATATCACACCAAATTTCAAATTTGCCGGATTATAGCAAATATCGTTAAAGTGCGTTACTTTATACTGTTTATCTTCGTTTTTGACGAGAAAATCCCTGTCGTATCGCTCTGTTTTTGATGAAATTCCTTCCTTTGATAAAGTTCCGTGAGTATATGTGCCGTCTTTACTACAATATTCCTTTCGTTCGGTCAAAATATCTTTAAGTGTTACGTATTCCAACGAAGTATCATTGTGAACCGATTTGAAATACCTGTTACAAAGTTCTTTCAATAGCGAGCAAAAATCGCTAATTAAAGGAATTAGTTGTGATTATTTTTCTAAACAGCCTAATCACATAGCAAAATTAAAAGACTTAATCATAAAGGGAAAAGCAGGCGGAACGCCATCATCTACGGTTGCAGAATACTACAATGGCGATATTCCTTTTTTAAGCATTTCGGATATGACAAAACAAGGGAAATATGTGGAATTTACTGAAAAACATATCAGTGAAAACGGTTTAGCAAATTCTTCGGCGTGGATTGTTCCTTCAAACAGCCTTATTCTTTCAATGTATGCATCGGTTGGATTAGTATGTATAAATAAAGTTCCCTTAGCAACAAGTCAAGCAATGTTTTCTATGGTGTTAAAAGATTGTAATATGTTAGATTATATCTACTATTACTTAAACTTTTTCAGAGAAACACAAATACATAGACTTTTGGAAACCGGGACACAAAGCAATATCAATGCGGATACGGTTCGAGATATCGAAATACCATTTTATTCTAATATTTTGGTATTTGTAAAAACGTTACAGGCTATTGAAAACCGATTGAACAATGAAAAAGATATGCTTTCTCGTCTTATGGACTTAAAAACATACCTTTTATCAAGCCTTTTTATATAAACATTGACTGTAAGAGAAATGCTTTTTGCTTTTGTAGAGCCGAGAGCATTTCTTTTTCTATTTGTAAGCGACTGTACAGATTTTCAAAGCATTGACAAATCTCTTTTTGTTCGCTCTCTGAGTGAATTGTCATTAAATGTTTCATCAAATCTTCTTTATTTACAGCCTTTCCTTGACGCGCGCTTGTAATCATATAGCGAACACTTAATAGCGGATTCAACTCAATCAAATATTCTTGTAAATAAAAACTATTGATTCCTTTGATCCGATATGTTGTATATGCAGGTGAAACACAATAGCAATCGTCGGTTGTTAGTATACCTATGTCAATTTGAGTTGAACCCATACCGATGATTAGAGTATTTTTACGGATAACTTTGTTTTTGGAATAATCAGCCGAAAGTTCTTTTGAGTAAATCTCTTCACGTTTCCGTATTCCATATTTCCCAACGGCGACAGATTGTAGATCGTTGGCAACATTCTTCTCTGAATATTCTTCAAGAAAACCACCCAAAGAAGATTGTTTTTCGCCACAAATTGAACCGAAAACACGGTGTCTAATTCCTTTAATTAGGGTTTCATACTTGCTAATGATTTTGTTTTGAGTTTCTATTTTTTTGTCCAAACACGATAAAAAATCCGCGATTTTTGTTTGTTCTGAAAGACTTGGGAACGATACAAAAGTCTTCTTGATAAGTGTTTTTGAAATAGAACTGACTTTTACTCCCTGAATAAAAGGTATAAGTTGGTTGTGATATGCGGGAGAGTTTACATAATACCCTAAATACCTTGGAGAAAATTTTATTTTGGGGCGACAAGGAATAGTATGCAAACCAGAAACAACTTTGATTTTATCAATATTTTCGACTTCCGTTGCTTTACCGACGGTAAAATCTTCTGCCGTATCGGCAATAATTATATCGCCGTCTTGAAGTAAAATATTATCTAATTTGGATGAAGAATTTTCATCGTTGATATAAGGAACATCTGGGCTTGATACATCTATAAATGCCGAAAATTTTATAAGAACATCGCCGTAGTGAATGTTTTTATACTTTCCGTTTTCGTAATTCAGTTCCGCACGCGATAATGTATTATTTGAAAGAATTAAAAACATTTCATCAAATGTTTTTTGTTCCCATTGTCCTGCTAACTTGCTAAATCTCAAAGTTGGAACTTTTGAGAAAATAAGTTTGTTATGTTCCAACTTTGAGATTTGCGGAATATATAGACGAATGGCACAAATATGCGTTGTCGGACTTCGCAACTCGTATAACCCGCAGAAACAAAAACAACGAATCGTCATTACCGTTGACTATATCGGCGCAATACGGACTTGTAGACCAAATAACTTTTTTTAACAAGACTGTTGCAAGCGTTGATTTGTCGGGATATTATCTGCTTTACAATGGTGATTTTGCTTATAATAAAAGTTATTCTAACGATTATGCTTGGGGTGCTGTAAAGCGTTTGGATAAATACGAAAAAGGTTGTTTGTCAAGCCTATACTTTGTTTTTCATCCAACGGACAAAGTTGATTCTGATTACCTTACTCATTATTTTGAAACAAGTAAATGGCACAAAGGCATTTCGGATATCGCAGGTGAAGGCGCAAGAAATCACGGATTATTAAATATGGCGGTTGACGATTATTTTGCGACAAAACACTATCTCCCGTCATTATCGGAACAAAAGAAAATAGCCTGCTTTTTGAATCTGATAACGAAACGTATTGAGATACAAAACAAAATCATAAAACATAGAAAATCACTAATATTTTCATTAGTTATCGAAATTTTGCTATCGTTTTTATCACTAATTGAGAGCGCACTGTCCCTAAACGTATTTTCTTTCTTCAATAATTTACTAAAATTTATGTGGACTATTTTCAAGGAGGTAAAACGATTATGGTCACGGAAAAAAACATAAGCCAAATAGCAGACTTATGGAAGGAAGAAAAAAGGCAGTTTGTGAAGAAATCAACGTTTGCAGCATACTCTCTTATCGTTGAAACACACTTACAGCCGGCATTCGGTAATCTTACAGCGGTTACCGAAAAGGACGTGCAGGATTTTGTCTTGCAGAAGTTAAACGGAGGGCTTTCGCAAAAAATGATTAAAGATATGCTTATCGTTTTGCGGATGATTCTCAAATTCGGAGCAAAGAAAAACTATTGCGTCTATGCTCCGATTGACGTTATCTTCCCGACAGATCGGGAGCGGCAGGAACTTGAAGTGCTATCCATTGCAAACCAGAAGAAAATTATGCGGTTTGTAGAAGAAAACTTCACGTTTCGCAATCTTGGTATCTTCATTTGTTTAAGCACGGGTATTCGTATCGGCGAAATATGCGCTTTAACTTGGGACGATATCGACACGGAAAACGGTGTTATACATATCAGGAAAACAATCCAGCGGATTTATGTTAAGGAAAACGGCATAAAGAAGACGGAACTGTTAATTGACATGCCTAAGACAGCAACGTCAATGCGAGATATTCCGATGATTAAAGACCTTTATGAAATCTTAAAGCCACTAAAAAAGGTCGTCAACAACGATTATTTCGTTTTGACTAATGAGGCAACGCCAACCGAACCGCGAACATATCGTAACTACTATAAAAAGTTGCTTGATAAATTAGGAATACCGCCAATTAAATTTCACGGACTTCGCCACAGTTTTGCAACTCGGTGTATTGAGAGTAAATGCGACTATAAAACAGTCAGCGTAATTTTAGGTCATTCTAATATAAGTACAACTCTCAATCTCTATGTGCATCCGAATTACGAACAGAAAAAGAAGTGCATTGATAAAATGTTTAGAAAGATAAAGAATACTTAAAGCGAAACGGGAAGTTTGATCTTATCAGA
>OHPL01001742.1_pt1 | contig 10666 bp, 5 predicted proteins | sample 1577711 | NCBI WGS metagenome assembly OHPL01 (sample SAMEA3879538, study PRJEB24766) | human gut metagenome | biome: human-associated habitat; feature: feces | place: USA | collected 1985/1987
AACTTCAAGACGCCGGAAACGGGTTTCTGAGAGCCGGGATGCTTCACGGAGGCCCTCACCGTCACTGTTCCGGGCTTGGCGCCCAGGCGCACCAGCGCCGGAGCGGAGCCCCACTTGACGGGCTGGGTCAGGGTGCCGTCCGGTGAATCCGTCAGCAATTCGGCAGGACCTTCCACAGAAAAGACAAGCTCTTCATCATTCAGGCGCTTCACCGTTCCACGGCTGTCCGTGACTTCCGCCACCACCGCAAACACGTCGGAACCGTTGGCGCACAGCTCCACGCCTTCCTCACGGTCCAGGCTCAGGCGGATTTTTTCCGCCCTCCGGGAGGGCCGCACTTCATGCCTGGTCACCACCTTGCCGCCAATCAGGCCTTCCGCCACCAGCTTCACCGCCCCTTCCTTGCCGGCGCGGGCGAGCTTCTTGTTTTCCATGAAATCCCAGGCCTTCGGGAACACGACGGGAACGCGCTTGAGGCCGTTGGGGTAGGAAGCCACCTTCTTTTCCACCGGCACGCCTCCGTTGACGCTCAGGCGAACGGAATCACAGTTGGAAAACACCGTCACGTCTTCCGGAGAAAAAGGCGTGCATTCGTTGGCTATGTACACCACGGGACCGGAGCCGAGCTCATTGCGCGTCTTCTGGGGCCGCTGGGACATGAAGGCGTAATAGGAGGTCTTGGGCTGGCGGAAGGCATCCAGAATGCCGCCGTAGAAAGGGTCCGGATGATAGCCGCGCTGGTGGTCGAAGGGGTGCCACAGGCAACCGCCGAAGTGGTAGGCCGAAGCGGCGTTCAGGGTATCATACGTAGTGTACGGGAACGAGGTCTTGAGGTAATGGAGGGCCTGCACCATCATGGGGACTTCACCCCAGTGGCGCGCCGCGCGGGAGGTGGAGTTATGGGCGGACCAGGTATCCACGTTATCCCCGAATTCACGGGTAAAATACGGCTTGTTGTCCTTCCGTTCCTTGATGGACCAGTGCTTGTCCCCCGTGGCCGGGTGGGCGTACAGCACCTCATAATGCTGATTGCCCTGGGCCACCGCGTCGCAAGCGGTGTAACAGCCCTTATACGGGTATTCCTCATGCACCAGGTCGCGGGCCTTCTTGGCGAAATCCGCCGGGTAATGGGTCTCGTTCAAAATGGGCTCCCACATCATCACGGAGGGATGGTTCCTGTCCCGGCGCACCATCTGGCGGATGTCGTCATAAACCCGGTCCGCAAAAGGCCCCTTGCCCCAGAACTGCCAGCCCGGCGTAGCGACGATGACGAAAAGGCCCAGGCGGTCGCAGGCGTCCATGAAGGCCGGATCCTGCGGATAATGGGCGCTCCGGATTACACGCATGCCGGCCTTCCTCAGCTTCACGGCGTCCTGCCATTGCAAGTTGTTGGGAACTGCATTCCCCAGCCGGGCGAAATCCTGGTGCCTGTTGCCGCCAATCAGCTTTTCAGGGAACAGGGAGCCATTCAGCACCAGCCCCTTTTCCGTAATCTCCACGGTCCGGACGCCCACCCTCATGGAGCGGTTGTCCAGCAGATGGGCCGGATTCTTGGCATTGTTCCCTCCGGCGGCGTTCCATACCTCCACGCTCAGGGTGTACAGGTTGGGATCATCCGGCGACCACGGCTTTACATTGGAGATCACCAGGGGAATATCCACTTCACCCGTGGAATGGGGCGGAATGACCAGCGGGGCGGTCTCTCCGACGGGGTCCACGCCCTTGGGGTCCGTCATCAGCGCCTGCACGCGCACCTTCTGTTCCTTGTCCGTATCGTTGGCCACCTGCACCTTCACTCCCACCCTGCCTTTGCGGGTACGGGGGTCAAGGGATTCCGTCCGGAAGAAAACTCCGCCGCCGGCAACGGTTCCGGCCTCGTTCGGGTCCGTGATATAGACGGGACCGGTGGAAATCAGGTAAACGTCACGGTAAATGCCTCCGAAGTAGGCGAAATCCAGGCTTTCCTGGGGCTTGCCGGGAGGATAGGACCCATCGTTGGAATTGTCCGCCTTCACGACGATCACGTTCTTCTGGCCCGGCTTCAGCCACTTGTCCAGATTCACGATGACGGGAAGATAACCCCCGAAATGCTCCGCGGCCTTCTCCCCGTTCACCCAAACCTCGCTCTTCCCCATGATGCCTTCAAAATACAGGGTGTTCCTCCTGCCTTTCAGCTTCTCCGGGGCCGTGAACGTCTTCCGGTACCACACCGGCCCCTGGTAATTGGAGCAGCCGCTGGCCTCCTCCGGAAGAAGCTCAATGCCGTTGGGAAGATTCACGGATTCCCAGGAAGAATCATTAAAGTCCGGACTGTTCACTCCTTCCGGGGCATTTTTGCCCTTGAACAGCTTCCAGCCCACGTTCATGCCGTAGACATCCCTCTTGGTCGTATTTTCAGGCAGGCGGAGGGCTCCCGCTACGGAATAGGCTCCCGTGGATGACGCAGCTTCTTCCCTGTCCGCAGCCGGGTCCGCATAAAGAGAGAAAGAACCAGCCAGGCATGCCGCCGCCGTCAGGATAGTAGTGACTTTCATAAATGGAATAGGTGAATGTAATTTGGATATACGGGGAAACACTGCCGCCATCTTTCATTCATATAGTACATCCTTGCTGATAATGCAAATACATATGTCATCCCGCATCTTCCGCTTGACCTGGAAGGCATGTTTTTTCATAGTCGATTCGTCCTGTACGGGATTATCCCGCAGCCCCGGTCCGGGTGCCAGGCTTTCAGTCCCGTGAAAAGGAAAAAGTGTGGCGTTCCTCCCCCGGCTGTTTCAGGGCTACGCCTTTATCCACTAGTTTTTTATGTCATCTTTCTTTCAGAAAATTGTCAAACTTTTCTCCTATGACATTGGCATTGACCTGGGCACCGCCAACACGCTGGTCAACGTCAAGGACCAGGGCATCGTTCTGCGAGAGCCCTCGGTTGTCGCCGTCAAGGGAGACAAGGTTCTGGCCGTGGGGGACGAAGCCAAGCGAATGCTGGGCCGCACCCCCGGCTCCGTCACGGCCATCCGGCCGCTGAAGGACGGCGTCATCGCCGACTTCTACATCACGGAGGAAATGCTCCGTTACTTCATTAAAAAAGCCACGGCCAGGTATTACCTGATCAAGCCGCGCGTGCTCATCGCCATTCCCTCCGGCATTACGGAAGTGGAACGCAGGGCCGTCAAGGAATCCGCGGAAGCGGCGGGAGCTCGCCGCGTGCACCTGATTGAGGAGCCGATGGCCGCCGCCATCGGCGTGGGCCTTCCAGTCCAGGAAGCCGCCGGCAACATGATCGTGGACATCGGCGGGGGCACTACGGAAGTGGCACTTATTTCCCTCTCCGGCATCGTTTACAGCCGTTCCGTCCGCTGCGCCGGGGACGAGCTGGACGACGCCATTATCTCCTACATGAGGAGAACCTACAATCTTATGGTCGGGGAACGCACCGCCGAGGACATTAAAATCCGCATCGGCTCCGCCTATCCCCTGCCCCAGGAACTCTCTATCGAGGTCAAGGGCCGCGACCTGGTCGCGGGCCTGCCCAAGACAGTGACAATCCGATCAGAAGAAGTGCGCGAAGCGCTCACGGAACAACTCAACACAATTGTTGACGCCGTGCGGACGACTTTGGAACGCTGCCCCCCCGAACTGGCCGCCGACCTCGTGGACCGGGGGATCGTTCTAGCCGGCGGAGGCGCCCTGCTGCGCGGACTGGACCAGCTCCTTCATGAGCAGACCGGCCTGCCCATCCACATTGCGGAAGACCCGCTCAGCGCCGTTGCGGAAGGTACCGGAAAAGCCCTTCAGGAACTGGACTTCTTCACTAATGTTACTGACGCGGAAGACTGAAGACGGAACCTCCGGAGCCAGCGCTCCGGCCTTGCGCCTGCCGTACTGCCGCATCACATCAACGCATCTGCCTGCATGATTCCTCTCCGGCCATCTCCAGCCGCTCCTGCCGGGAGGCGGCCCTCCGGGAACATTGCGGGCAATAGCACACCCTAGCTTATTCACACCCCGTGTTTACAAAAATGCTTAAAAAAATTAAACGAGCCTTCGGCTTCGGATCCTGTGATCCCATGGAAGGCTCCACCATCATCATCAATGCCGAGAAACTCGAACGCCGCGTAGCCCTTCTGGAAAACGGCGTACTGGAAGAATACACCATCGAGCGCGAAGGCGAAGACAACATCGTAGGCGGCATCTTCAAGGGCCGCGTCAAAAACATCGAACCGGGCCTCAAGGCCATGTTCGTGGACATCGGCCAGGAAAAGAACGCCTTCCTCCACTTCTGGGACGCTCTGCCCGCCGCGCTGGACTCCAGCCTGGAAGAAATCGAACGCGAAGGACGGCCAAAGAAGCAGCAGCGCAAAATCACGTCCAAGGACATTCCGGACATCTACCCCATCGGCTCCGAAATCATGGTGCAGGTCACCAAGGGCCCGATCGGCACCAAGGGCCCCCGCGTCACCACAAACGTCTCCCTGGCGGGACGCTACCTGGTCCTGATGCCCTTCACGGACCAGTTCGGCATCTCCCGCAAGATTGAAGACCCCAAGGAACGCCTGCGCCTGCGCCAGATCATGCAGAAGCTGAACGTGCCGGACGGCATGGGCATCATCATGCGCACGGTGGCCCAGGGACAGCGCTACCGCCACTTTGTCCGCGACCTCGCCATGCTGCTGGAGCAATGGTACGGCGTGGAGGAAAAAAAGGAGGCCAACCCCGCCCCCGTCTGCGTGTACCGGGAACCCGACCTGATCGAACGCACGGCACGGGACTTCCTGACGGACACCGTGGACAACATCATCTGCGACGACGCGGAAACTACGGAGCACATGCGCTCCATTGCGGGAAAAATCTCCCGTCGCGCCAAGCGCCACATCCAGCACTTCCCCGTGCGCACGCCCATCTTTGAAGAACTGGGGATTGAAAAACAAATCAACGAAGCCTTCCAGCGCCAGGTGCTCCTGCCCTGCGGCGGCTACCTGGTGATTGACGAGACGGAAGCCCTGATCGCCATTGACGTGAACACCGGGCGCAACAAGGGCACCAAGGACCTGGACAAGACCATTCTGGACACCAACCTGGAAGCCGCCTATGAAATCGCCAGACAGCTCCGCCTGCGCAACATCGGCGGCCTGGTGGTGGTGGACTTCATCGACATGCGCCATAGGAAGGACCAGCAGGCCGTGTACAAAGCCATGAAGGACCGCCTGAAGCGCGACAAGGCCAAGACCCAGGTACTGCAGATCACCCCCATCGGCCTGATGGAAATGACCCGCCAGCGGCTCAATGAAAGCCTCCGGGAATCCGTTCATGACCCGTGCCCGTACTGCGGAGGCCGGGGCCGCGTCAAATCCGTGATGACCATGAGCGTGGAAATTCAGCGGCAGATCTACGCCTGCATCCAGAAATACAGGGAAACCATCGGGGACATGGTCATCGTCGTAAACTCGGAGGTGCTCTCCCGCTTCAAGAATGAAGACGCCAGCCTGCTCATGGAACTGGAACGCCAGCACAGCGGAAGGTTGATCTTCCGCGGCGACCACAACCAGCACCGCGAATCCTTCGCCATTTACGACGCCCGGTACGACAACAAGCCGCTGTACCAATCCGGGCAGTAGCTAAACCAACTCCGGCTTTCCGGGCCGGGCGACACCATCGCCCGGCCTTTTTTTGACCCGTCATGAACAGCATTCCCTCCTCTCCGAACGATCCCGTCAACACGGACATCCTGATGGTGGCGGAAGACCGCGTCAAGGGCTTCCGGCGCTTCCCCTTCCATGCCATTTCCGAGCAATGCGGCCACCCGGTCCCGGTAGTCATCCAGCGCCTGAAAGCCATGATGGAAGCCGGAGTGGTGCGCCGCGTGCGCCAGACGCTGCTGGCTACCAAGCTCGCCCAGGGGGCCCTGGTGGCATGGTCCCTGCCGGAGAAGAACCTGGATGCGGCCTTTGACTGGATGAAGGAGCACGACCCCTTCACGGGCCACGTGGTGCTCCGCAACACGGATGCGGCCAATCCCGGCGCCCAATACAGGCTCTGGACCACGGTCAAGGTGCCCGTGGGCTGCGGCACGCTGGAGGAACACTGCGAGATACTGAAACGCCACATCGGCGCGGACGACTATGTCCTGCTGCCCGCCCGCGGCGTTTTTGCGCTGGGCGTGGGGCACATGCGCCGCAGGGGCCTCCGGCCCGGGGACAAGACTCCGGAACCGGCCCCCATGCAGGAAACGAAAACCGTCTCCCTCTCCGGGCTGGAATGGAAGGTGCTCCTCTCCGTCAAGGAACAGCTCAGGCCGGAGGAAATGGTGGAAGACCCCTGGGCCCTCCGCGCCGCCCAGGCTGGCCTGGAACCGGAGGAATACTGCCGCACGGCGGAAGAGCTGGACCGGAAGCAGGTCATCGGCCGCTTCGCCACCTTTTTGGAACATGTACGGACCAGAACGAACGACGGCCCCGTCACCAAATACAACGGACTGTTCCACTGGACGGTTCCCGCCGGCATGGAAATCCGGGCGGGAGCGGAATGCGGACGCCACATCTGCATGACCCACTGCTATTGGAGAACCGGAGGGGACATCTTCGGCGGGGCGCAGATCATGGGCGTGGTGCACGGCCTGGAAAAAAACGCCGTGCTGGAACACAAGGCGGCGATTGACCGCCATCTGGACGCCTCAGGCATTCCCGTCCTGCATACGGCCGTCTTCTGGGGCGAACGCTCGGAAATCAAGCCCTCCGAAATTTCCCCGGACCTGTACAGGAAATGGACGGAGGAAGTGAAAAGCGCCCCCGTCCTGCGGTAGGCGTCCTTCTTCCTTTCCTCCCTGCTTCGCGCCATTCCCCGTGGCAAACTTGTTGCACGAACAGGTTTCCCTCCCGCGCGTCCGTTCTGGCATGGTGGCGTCGCTCCCGTTAACCTGCGGAGCTTGTCACCATGAAGGCACACCATCTTTATTCCACAGCCACGACCCTGGCCACGGCGGTTCTGCTTGCCGCGCCCTCCCTTGCGGACCAGACCATCAGCGACACCCAGACCAAGGCCGTCAACATGACGGAGGGCAAACTGACCGTCACGGGAACCGGATTCCTGAACGTCGCCAAAAATGCCGTCAACCTGAAAGACCCCATCCAGTCCGCCCTTGAGATCGCGGTAATGGAAGGAGGCAGGATTTCCGGAAAAAGCGCCCTTGTCCTGGACCAGGGCATGGAAAACGGAATAACGGGACAGTTGATCAGCGTGACCAATTCCGGCACGATGACCGGAACGGAAAAACAGGCCATCGACCTGCGCTACATGATCAACACGTCCGCCACCATCACCAACAACGGTACCATTTCCGCCGGTCAGAAAGGAGCCGTCAAACTGGGCAATAACGCCACTGTGACCAACAATGGCACGATTGAAACCACGGCTGCGGGGGAAAACGGCATCACGGCCAAGCATTACGATCCGGAAGACGACGGCATTGACACCTTTGCCCATGGCCTGGATCTTGCCAACAACAGCGGAGGGAAAATCACCGGCATGAAACACGGAGTTACCGGAGAAGGGAAAGCCGCCATCAGCAATAACGGCAGGATTGAAGGCAGGGGAGGTTCCGGCCTGAACTGGGACTGGAACGCCGCCCTCCAGCAGGACGACAAGTACGTGGTCACCGTGGTTAACGGCAAAGACGGCGTCATCAGCGGCACCGGAGACGCAACCACCCTGGACGGCGACGGCGTGGACGTGGATTACATCGTAAACCTGACCAATTCCGGCACGATTATTGCCAAGGACTCCTTCGGCAGTGCGGACGGCCTTGCCATCGGCGGGGGCGTCGTAACCAATACCGGGACCATCACGGCTTCCAATTCCAACACGAACGGCCAGGCCTACGGCATTCTGGTGGATGATTCCGACGGCGGCAATGCCTTTGAAGCCATCCGGATCACCAACAGCGGCACCATTGAGGGAACAGGCGCCAACGGCGTGGGCATCAGGATTGTCAGCGACAGGGAGAACTGCATCTTCATGGAAGGAGGAACCATTACAGGAGGCAGCGGCCAGGCGGTGGTCATGGGTTCCGGCGACGATGTATTTTCCTATTCCGGCGGAACAGTGAACGGCAGCGTGGACGGAGGAACAGGCTTCAACACCATGGTCTTCCAACCGGCGGAGACGGACCTCACGTTTTCAAGCGATTTGAAAAACTTCCATTCCATCAGCATCCAGGGCTCATCCCTTTCCCCGGGCGCTTCCGTCACCCTGGAAAACCTGACCATTACCCTGGATATGGCCTCCCTGAGCCAGGACAAGCCCCTGTTCAGCCTGGAGGGGAATTCCACAGCCTCCGGCTCTCTTTTATTCAACAATGTAATCCTTCAATTGATGGGAACTCCGGACGCTCTTCCGGTGGATGGGTCCGGCATGGTTTACTTCAAACTGGCAGGGAACGGCATCAGCCTGGAAGGGCTGGAAGTACGGACGGAAGGAGGGTATAAGCTGGATATGAGCCGGGATGGCTACGTAGGCGTCAATTTCAACACGCCGGAACCGGCTGCCGCTGCCCTGGGCCTGTTCGGCTTTTCCCTCTCCATGCTGCGGCGCCGGCGCACTGCGGCCTGACATCATTCTTCCGGACCCCCCAAATCCTCCAACAGGGAATGACCCTGCACGGGAAAAATAAAGCTTCTGAAAAGACGAGCTTTTTTCCCGGACGCAGGGGCGTTCCGTACATGGGGGCAGAAAACCAACAAAAGGATACCTTCTAACGGAGGACAGCGCCGCGCAACGGCCTTCCTGCCCCCTGTTCCCTCTCCGGCGTTGAGTGGCCGGCTGGCCGTCCATGCGGAATTCTTCATTCCCGGCTTTCAGCTTGAGGGGGAGGCAAACCCCAAACAGTCATGGAAGCCGCAACAGCCGCACCGGTTTCCCTGTTCCGGCCCCCTATCATCAACAACGCCGTTTCTCCTTCCCCGCGCCAGGGCAAAACATACGGAATATGGCTTTCCAGGCATCTCCGCACAAAGTCCCGGAAACTGCATCATCTGCAAAAAACTGTCTTTTCTTCCTTGTGGAACACGCGCCCGCAGCCGCCACCTCATATTTTTCCGCAAGTCTGCGCTCAAGAGAGCCCCTCCCTACGGTACGCACCGTTTTTTAACCGCTCTTGTTCTCTCCCTGCCAGCGGCTCTTCCGCATTTTCCCAATGAAAAAATGTCTCCGGAAAACGTGCAGCGTCCCCTAAGGCGCGGCAGCCATTCCGGACAGTAGGGATGCGGTACCCTCATGAGGGAACGAAGTACAAAAAAGGACTGTCTCCCTGTGAAGGGGAGACAGTCCTTGTTGAATGGAAGGCGGCTGGCAGAAAACCCGCCGCGTCAGTTCGTTACTACTTTTTCTCCGGCTGGGCGGGAGCCTGTGCCGGGGCTTGGGCAGGCGCCTGAGCGGGAGTCTGGGCCGGAGCAACGGCAGCGGGATGCTTGTAGGAAACCGCAAACCCATCGTACTTGGCCGGCAGCTTCCTGTCCGGAAGCATCAGTTCATGCAGGCGGTACAGCGCGGCCGCTTCCTTGACGTGCGCGGGACGGGCCTTCATCTGCAAGTCGGGAATCACGGTTTCAGGATTGTGTTTTCTGGCTTCCACGGCAGCCGTCACGGCGGAATCCTCCAGGAACTTGGCCACATCCGGCATGTGCAGGTAGGAGTCTAGGGAACGCACCACGCAGGCGGAGGCCAGTTCTTCATCGGAACCGTGCAGCAGCACCAGGGCTTCCGCAAAGTAATCCAGAGCCTTGTTCCAATCCTGGGCCACCATGGCGGCGGCCCCAAGAGCATACTTCATCCGCGCCTGCTGAAGGCGGGTGGCATTTTTCTTGGTGGCCAGGAAAGAGGCGGCACGGCTTTTCACGCCGTTCCAGTCCTTGTCCGGAATCAGGGCCATGATTTTGGCAACCTCCAGATCATCCTGGGCGGAGGGGGACAGATTGGAACCCCTTACGGGGAACTTGGCCAGCAGGCCTTTGACCCCGGCCCAGTCCATCATGCGCATGGCGCACTCCAATTCATAAACGGCCGCCCGGGCGGACAGGCTGTCCTTGATGGAAAGCGTGGAGGCATATTTGTTCACCAGGGCATGGAATTTGTTGCGGGCGTCCTGGTATTTCCGGTTTTCCATAGCCACCTTGGCGTCCACGAAATCATCCGTTTCAAAGATGTACAGCGTTTTGAAGGCGCTGGCCATCTGCTGGAGGACTTCCTGGGATTCCCGGCTTTCCACGAACTGGACCATGGGGCCGTTGGCGGAAAGAATGTAAATATCCGTCGGGCGGCCATTCTTGATGGCCGGAGCGGCAGCCCTGGCGCGCAGGCGCTGGGGATTCTGGGCATTCTGAGCCATAGCCGGAACCAGGGTGGACAAGCCGGCCAATACCATTATTACTGAAAGTGCTTTCATATTGTTGATTGCTAAACCTTTTGTTGTTACTTCTGGCCCTTGGCGGCGCGTATGGCGGCTTCATAGGCGGCGATGTCCGCCCGTTCCTGGCTGACGGCGGGATCGGAGCCGAACTTGGCCGTCTTATCCTTCACCTCGTTGACCAGGGCACTGTCTTCTGCCGTCATCTTCTTGCGGTTGGCGGGAGTATCCAGCAGTTGCACATACTGGCTGCCGGCCTTCCAGGCG
>OHPL01001748.1_pt1 | contig 10654 bp, 6 predicted proteins | sample 1577711 | NCBI WGS metagenome assembly OHPL01 (sample SAMEA3879538, study PRJEB24766) | human gut metagenome | biome: human-associated habitat; feature: feces | place: USA | collected 1985/1987
AATATACGGCGACCGTGGATGGGACATTGTAGAAAATATAAACCGTTTCGGTTTGACTGAGTACCCTACTCTTTCAGACCTTTACAACAAAATAGATGTAATAGTCGATAATATGGGGTATCACCAAGAGGTTCAATCAAACGTAAAGGCAGCACTACAAGCACGAGTTTATTCTTTGATGATTGGCGGTAAAGGTGCGATGCTGAACACGCCCAAATCTGTGCCAATAGAAGAACTGCTGTCTCGTCCTGTTGTAATGGAGCTTGAAGATTTAGGTGACGACGAAACGAAATCTTTCGTAATAGGCATTTTGCTTGTTCAGCTATACGAATACCGAAAGTCCCAAATGACCAAAGGTAGCAAACAACTCTCCCATATTCTTATGGTTGAAGAAGCTCACCGATTGCTAAAGAATGTTTCCGAATCCGGTGAAGGCGGCAATACACGAGCGAAATCAGTTGAGTTCTTCTGCAACTTGCTTGCTGAAATTCGTACTTTCGGACAAGGTATTTTGATTGCAGACCAGATACCCACAAAGCTCGCACCGGATACGATAAAAAACACAAACCTTAAAATCGTACATCGTACAGTTGCGTTAGAGGATAGAGAAACGATTGGCAGAGCAATGAATATGAGTCCAGAGCAAATTGAGTATCTCAGTTCATTGCGACGTGGTTATGCTGCTGTATATGCCGAAGGTGACAATAGACCCAAGTGTGTAAAATTGCCTCTTGTTAAGTCCTACTACGAAAAAACCCGAGGCGAAGTTATTGCCGAGGTGAAAAAGAAAGTATATGACATAGCAAGCGGATACGATGAGGTTATTTGCCACCACGCAGGATGCTCGTATTGTGAACATCGTTGCAAATACCATAAAAAGATTTCTGAGTATATAGACACAAACGTAGCTGCAAATAAAGTTTTGGAGAAGTGGATGTTTAAAAAGTTCGCACCCAAATCATTTGATGCGTTTTTGAACTCAGAACTGATTAAGAAGTTAAGTATACAAAATGATTTTGAGCGTCTTTGTGTGTTAGGTTACATCTTAGCTCAAAAAGAGGATCTAAATGATGGTCAGCGGCAGAAATACCTGTCCGACTATCTTAGATATAAAAAACAAACTAAACAAATGGAGGAGAGCAACTATGGCTGATTACGCAATTAGTTCAGCAAACCTGAGTGCTATTGAAAACGGCTTGAGAGCTATCAATAACAATCTTGGGACGTTGAACAACAACATTGAGGTCGTCGACCGCAACGTTGACACTGTAAATAACAATGTTAAAGTTGTTTACGATGAAATCGGGGCATTGGCACGTGATTTTCACGACTTTGTACAGCTTCAAGTTAAGGCTAATGCTTTGTCCAAAGCACAACAGAGAGTCATTCAAATTAGACAGGAGCTGGAAAAGCGGTTCGGGCACTATGACATTGTAAGAAGAACTACCACAGGTATTCTCCAGGCAGATGACCTCGGTATTGTAAAAAAAGATACTATCAGCAATGCCACAGAGGAATTAATGATTTCTACTCCTGGTTACTGGCTTGCACCTTGTTTGGTAGCACTTGCTGCTTGGATTAACGACCAGCCCGAATTGGCTGAACGTGCTCTCAAAGAAGGTATTAAGAGGAATGACGAAAAGACTTCCCTATTCTTTGCTTTGATTTGCCGTAGAGCAGACCGTAAGAGTGCTGCACTCAAATGGACTCAGCGTTATCTTGCTAACCAGGACGAAGAAAATCTTGATAGAAAGACGGTTATTATCCTTGATGCATTTGCGAGCGGTTTGCTTGGCTCTGACTCTGAGGGCGTGGTTTCCAGACAGATGGGTGAATGGCTTGAGCATCTTGCAGACAAGCCTGGCTTCGTTGAGCAACAGACAAAACAGTGGTCTGATGCTATCAATCTCAAGCGAAAGCCGCTTGAAGATAGCAACTATACATATCTTCGTAAATACAGTAAAACATGGCCTGTTCTGCAAGATATTATGGAAGGGGCCATGCTCCACGCCGAAATTCTTGGATATTTTACAGCTATCTTTGAGCAGGAAGCATCCACAGATACTTTGAAAGCACAGCTTGACGAGATTCTGAATACTTTGGTATCTGAATTTGACGAAGAAGAAATCCCTCTTAGAAAAGAGGAAAAATACAATCAATTTGTTATTGATTTTGAGGGTGATGAGGACCGTGCTCGTCAGAATATGGCTGTTGAGCAGACTGCATTTGAAGAACATAAAGACTTCACTCAGTTGCTGACCGATGCGGCTATGAAGCCCGAAAGCTCTCACGCAAGTGTTTCCACACAGAAGTTCGCTATTGCACTTTCTAAGGAATGGGTTAGCAACGCCTACAATGATGTTGTTGCTCAGAATAGAATGAAGATTCCGAATGAAATCGAAATCAATGTTGACACCTTCAATGACAAAACAACCGATGGTCAGAATGAGACCGAACTTATCGGAAAGTTTAACGCCTTGGTTGACAAAGAAAAGGAAAGTGCTCTTGCACAGGTCGTTCTCTCTGGATTCGAGAAGTTCTGCTTGTGGGGCGGTGTTGCTATCGGTGTTATCGGCTTGATTATGATGATTGCTGGCAGCGGTTTCCTTGGTCTGATTGCGATAATTGCCGGTATCGGTATGGTTATCAATCACTTCTCCAAGAAGAAAAAGGTTGAACAGAACCGCCAGAACATCGAGGCTAAGTTTGAAGAAAAACGCAAGAACGGCTCTCAGATTATCAGAGCTACCCTTGCTGAGGTTGTCGATTTCAGAGCTGAGTTCGCTGAAAAAGATGGTGAAAGCCAAAAGGTTATTGACTTCCTTGAGCAGATTAGCCCCGAACAGTATGTGAGAAAGCTTGCAGATTCAAGCCGTAGAATTAAGGTTCAGTAAAGGAGAAAAGAAAAATGGATGCTAAAAGCAAAGCGAATTTTATAAACTCTGTTGCTGCCGGAACCAACGTACCTTGCCCTAAATGTGGTGCAAGTAACAAAGCTGATAGTAAATTCTGCATTTCCTGTGGTGAAGAAATAGTGGCTCCGAAGGCGGACAATGCACCTGCATTTGCACCGGCAAAAGAAGAACCCTTTGCCCCTGCAAAGGTGAAGAAATATGTTGAACCCCAGAGTGCTTTCGCAGATGGTTTGCCTGCGTGGAGCATTGAACCTCCGCAGGTAATGGTAAGGAGGCACTAATTCGATGTTGACCACAGCTATTGCACCTCCGAAAACATATTCTGAATGGGTTGCTGTTTTAGATATGCTTAAGGCTAAATCTGATGATGAAGCCGTATTGTCTGCTATGCAGAGGGGTACTATTGAATGGCAATCTGGTGTTGCCGAACGGTTTGCAAAAAAGCTGATTGATGTTATCAACTATCGAATGAATGCTGCTTCTGATAAGTTCCAGAAGGAAATGACTCGTTCCAATGGGCAAGAGAGAGCCATCGTACAGGCTCTCCTTGCCCTCCGCAAGGAGATGTGCTTTTTATCTAAAGCAATCAATCTACCCGCAATCCCGGAGAAGGACCGTCAGCAGTATCACCAGTTGGTAATTAGTCAAGCAAACAGTATGCAGACTTCTCTTGAGGATTCTGCGAAGAAAGACCGTAGCGGTAAACTCGCAAGTATTGTGAGAAATAATAAAGTAAACGCATTTTGAAAGGAGAGCTGATATATGAGTGATGTTGCAAAGAGCAAAGAACTCTTGAAAAGATACTCTATCGCTCGCATCCCTTTCATAGCTATCAACACAATCGAAAGAGCAAGAACATTGGATATTTTGAAAGAGATTTCCGAGGAACTTACGCTCCCTTTCTATGTTCATACGCTATCAAAGGGTATCTATGATTTGAGTACGGAAAAGTCAATTAACGATGACAAATCCGTATATGGAGCCATCGACTTTATGAGCGAGCAAATGAAGCGTAAGCAGTATTTGACGCTTATTCTGACCGAGGTTCCCGATATTAGTAGTGATAATAGTGATGCAAGACAGATTCTGGACTTGGTCACATTGGCAAATGAGTCCGGTGGTGTGGTAATAGTTCTGACCAATAACGCCGTTTGGAATCAATTGCAAAGATTGGGTATGGTTATCAAAGTTGACCTGCCTAACGAAGATGAAATGTATTCCATCATTAAAGAATACATAGACGATTATCGGTCTGAAATTCCTATTGAATGGGACAACACCGATATTCGTGAAGCAGCTTCTACTTTGGCTGGCGTGACTCGCATTGAAGCTGAAAATGTAATTGCTGCTTTGATAGCAAATAAGAGCATCAAGAAATCCGATATGGATGAAATCAGATATGCAAAAGACAGACTCTTTTCTGACATCTCCGGCTTGGAAAAAATTGATGTGGATGAAAGTGTAAAAGATGTTGGTGGCTTAGCTGGTCTCAGAAAGTGGTTAAACGAAAAGAAGGAACTTCTCACGCCAGAAAAGCGTGATGAACTGCGAGCAAAAGGATTGCAACCGCCGAGAGGAATCTTGCTTGTTGGTGTTCCTGGATGCGGTAAATCTCTTTCTGCAAAGTCGATTTCTGCCAACTGGAAACTGCCGTTATACCGGCTGGATTTTGCTACGGTTCAAGGTAGTTATGTTGGTCAGTCCGAGCAACAGTTAAAGGATGCTTTAACTACTGCGGAAAATGTATCACCTTGTATTCTTTGGATTGATGAGATTGAAAAAGGCTTGTCTGGTGCAAGCGGTTCTAACGATGGCGGCGTATCCACTCGTATGGTGGGACAATTCCTCTTCTGGCTCCAGGAGTGCAAAAAACAGGTGTTTGTAGTAGCAACCGCAAATGATGTTTCTATGCTTCCCTCTGAACTTTTGCGTAGAGGTAGATTTGACGAGTTGTTCTTCGTTGATTTGCCTACATCTGATGAACGTAGAGACATTCTTTCACTGTATATGCGTAAATATTTGAAACTTGATTTTATCGGTCCGTTTGCAGATAAAATCGTAGAACTTACTGACGGATTTACAGGTGCTGACCTTGAATCTACCGTGAGAGATTTGGCATATCGTTCTATTGCTAACAATAATTTCGTGCTTAATGAAGAAAATATGATTATGGCATTCAATAATGTCGTTCCTCTCTCTCAGACAAGCCCGGAAAAAATCGAAGCAATCCGTGATTGGGGTAAAGAACGAGCTGTTCCTGCTTCCGGTAAACCTATCGGTGGCGAAGAACTCTCTCAGAAAAAATCCGGTCCCAAGACACGCAAAGTGTTGGTGTGATAATTCTACGCAGACACGGATGTGGCTTGATTTATGCAAACCATACCGTGTCTGCGTTATTTTATATATGGAGGATAGATTATGAGCTTCAATTTGGAAAGCGGCAAAAATAGAGAAATCAACGAAACTCCACCCGAAGTAAACGTTGATAGTGAACAGTTGTCTGAAACTGAGGAAACTGCCGAAAATTTTGATGATTGCTCTCTGAATGAAGTTCAAGACAGCAAGGGCAACGAAGTAAATGCAGAGTCGTTAGAAGAAGCCGAAGAAAATTACGATGATTGCGAAGCCAAGATGGAAGAAATGGAAGAAGAAAATCCCGAATTGGCTGAAGAAGATGATGACGATTTTAATGATTGTGGCAAAGAAACTGATGGTCAATATGTAGCAGAAGTTACTTACACAACAGATGGCGAAGTTAGTCAAGAAGAAGCCAGTGCAGAATTGCAAGAAGCTTACAATGAATGTGATGACCCCGAAGATATGCAGCAACTCAAAGAAAATGCAAATGAAAATGAGCATATCGAGGTACATAATGCAGAAGTTGTTGAGCGTCCAGAAGGTAATGAAGTAGCCGATGAGGTTACAGAGGAAGAATACGAGCAAGCACAAGAAGAATTGGAAGAAGCTGGAGAAACACTTGAAGCTCAACAAGAAGCTGCTCAAGAATATAAAGATGATTTGGATATCCAAATCAATAAAAACGAAAACGAGGTTCCGGAAGGAACAGAAAATATAAACAATGATGTTTCTGAAGATGATGCAGAGCAATTAGAGGATACAGCGGAAGCTGAATCCTCCGAAATCGAAGAAAATACTGAGGATGTTGAGTCTGACGGTGAGCAGGTCGAGGAACAGACTGAAAACACCGAGGAGACCGCTGAAACTTCGGACGAGAACGACGAAGGTGTGAATGAGGAAACATCTTCTGAGACTGAAGAAAACGCCGAGGATGTTGAAACTGATGATTTGGAGCAAATGGATGATGATACTAAGGTTGAAGCATCCAAAATTAACGGTGAAAGTGTCGGCGAAGATGTTTCTCAAAAAGTTGAGGAACAAACTGAAACAGAACTCAGCGACGAAACCAAGGAGAAAATCCAAGAGGATGTAGCCGAAAACATCAACGATGAAGCTGAGGATGGTAAAATTTCTTCTGAAAAAGCTGAGGAAATTGTTGCCGAAAATATTGAGGAGAACGTTGATAACATCGAAGAACAGCAGGATTCTGCTGATGAGGCCATTGATACTCGTGCTGATGAAATCGTTGAAAATGGAGATTTAACCGATGATGAGGCAAAAGAGCAAATTGCTGATGAAGTTAAAGAATCAACAAGCGAAAACCTTTCGGATGAAGAAGCGGAAGTAATTGCCGAAGAAAAATCTGATGAAATCGAAAATGCTGTTGAGGAAAAGAAAGATGAACAAAAATCTGTAGAGGCAATCGAAAAAACTGCAGCGGAACTGGAAAATGACCACAGCGAACAGGACACCGAAGCAGAAAATAACTCCCTGCAAGAAAGAATCGACGGTGCTTTTGAGAAAGACGATGTTTCTTCTTCGGAAATTAAAGACTTGAGAGAAGAAAATGCTGCTGAACTCCAAGCCAAAGTTGAGGAAAGAACTTCGATGGAATCTGAATTAAAGAGCAAGTTTGATGAAGTTCTCTCTAAAGAAAAAGGTAGCGAAGAATATAAACAATCTCTCAGAGAGTACAACGACCTCCGAGACCAAAAGGCAAGCCTTGATGAGCAGATTGCCACAATGGAAAAGCAACAAGAACTTTTAGATAAAAAGAGTCTTGAACTGCGGGATGCTCAAATTCAAAAGGGTGCTGAAGCTGTGGCTGCCTCTGCTATCACTCTTGCCGATGTTGATGCACTTCAAGAGAGATACGACCAAACTTACTATGATAGGAACCCCGATAAAGCAGAGCTGGCAACAATGAGAGAAGAAAGTTGCTCTACTATTAAGGAGCTTACAGACGAAAAGGATTCCATCAAACGAGCTATGGATGCTAAGATGAATGAGATTGCAGAATATGTAACTTCCAACAATATGGACAGATATGATACTGCTCACGACCTTCGTTATCAGCAGCTTTCTGCAGAATATAACGCAATGAAAGAAAGCTATGACAGAATTGGCTATTCTATTGTAAAATTAGACGAGAACAATAAGGCGATTTCTGAACACCTTGGAGATGAATATGTTTCTATGGCTGAGTTGCCCCCTGCTTCAAGAATATCGGAGGTGAATACCGGTACAGATGTTCCTGGAGAAACAAACTATTTTGTCGATGAAGCCAAAGCTGCTGAAATTTTGTCTCCGTTCAAACAAGGTAATTGGGAACAATTATCTATTAAGGAACAAAAGCAAGCAGTTGAAAAACTTGCAGATTATAATGCTGAAATCCTCGGCGTTGAAGATAAGCCAAGGATTGTGTACTATAATGCAGAAGACCCTTGCGATTTTGGTGGTTACTCTGCAAAGCAAAATGCTATTTATATCAATGAGTATAATATGCACGACGCAGCAGAAACGGCAGATACTATTTCCCACGAATATCGCCACAAGTATCAGCACGAAAGAGCCGAAAAACTTGAAACTGAGCGAGACTTAGAGTTTAAGGATGGTTTTGATAACTATATTTGTGCTGAAGATGACTACCAAGGGTACAAAAACCAGTTGGTCGAATCTGATGCCAGAGATTATGCACAGGCGATTAAGGAGAAAATCGCATCTTATGATGAAAACACAGACAAGGCTGCTCGTCTCAATACAGAGTCCTCTGGATTTGCTTCTGAATATGCAAAACTCAATCCAGAAAAAGGGGCTGTATTTGAAAAAGTATCTGTCGATGAGCTTCCCGATGATTTTGAGCAAAAGGATAGAATTAAATACAAGGAGGTTCTTGAAGCCAAAGAGCTTGATGAATTGCGGGCTGTTGCCGGAGTTCATTACGAAAATGGTAAAGCAGTATGGAGTCAGCTCGGTATTCAAGAACTTGAATCCTACAAAGAACATAACGATATTGAAAACGGTCATATCGAAAAGGTTCGCTTGAAATCACTTGAAGCTGCCGATACCTTAGAAGCTCATTTTAGTCAGAATGATTATGACGGACTCTATTCCCCGAATATTGATAGACGGACAGTTGAGGTTATGTCTATTTATCACGATACGGGAATGGATGGGAATATTAATGCTGAAGATTATGAGGCTGAGCGAGAGGCATATATTTCAAACGAACAGATTAGGGAAAAATATGTATCCGATACTGTAGCAAAGAAAGAAAAAGAAGCCGCCAAAAATGGAGAACCATTTGACCGAGCTGATGCTGAAGCCAAGGCGAACGAAAAATTTGAAAAAGAAGGCTTTGAAAACCATTTCAGACCTAATCATTCGCTTGAATCTGCTATACACGCATTGCGTGACAGAGAAAGCATAAGCAATCTTAATGTAAATGCAGATGAAGTTGCTTTGGGATGTCTTGTGCACAGCAAGTCCAATTCTGGATTAAGGAATATTGCCAGTGAAGATGATTGGAGAACTGCTGTAGGACGTTTGCAGGAAAGGGTTAATGAATATAACGAAAGTCACCCTGATGAGCAAATACATTTTGATAGTTCCTTCCTCGTAAATGAAGATGGTTCTTTTAACCAAGATAAACTCGCAGAAATGCGTAGTGAGGCGATTGTACTTCGTATCGGCGATGCTAATGGACACGATACCAATTCAAGAACTTCACAAACAGGAAAATCTATCGTATTTAACCTTGAGCAAAAAGTTGTGTCCGATGAATTGCCCATCGATTTTGAAAGCAAATTTGAAAAGGGCGAATATGATGAGTTTTTCCTTGAAGTTCAATCTGCTGATGTTACTGTGGATGGCACTGAACTTAATAACACAAATGACCCTAAAGGGATTTCAAGAATGTTCGCTGTCGGCGAAGGCAACTTCCAATCGCTTAATTGCGAAATTGATGAGAACGGTACTATTAAGCAAAACTTTGAGTTGTGTGACGGCAATGCGTTCCCCTTGAGTACGCAGCACTGTATCGAAGAAAGACTTGGCGAATATAAAACGGCTCATCCTATGAAATACACTCCCGTTGTTAAACTTGGAAGTAATTGTAGTGATGAAGTATATAAATCTTATCTTGCATTTGCTGATAAGATTGAACGAGACTATAATGTAAGAATGGAGTGGAGGTAGAGCGATGAAAATAATATCTAAAAAAGCGGGGAACTTATCTAACATAGAAAGATATGACCTGTGTGATGTATTTTCGGAATCTGAGACAGTTGATGGTCTTATAATCTGTTACGCATTAGCCACTTGCAAAGACTCAAAATTTATTTCTTTAGATATGCGAGCAAAGCACGAAGAAATTGGTGTTACAGAACAATGGCGCAAAAGATATACAGCCAATTCTTTTGAGAGTACTTTTGTTTCTGTCGAAAATTTTACTAACACTTTTGACACCGATGATTTTGGTCTTTGGACGATTACAATACTGTATCAGAATACAGAAGTCGTTGTAAGCGGAGAAAAAGAAAAAACGGAAATAGGTGTGTCATATCCTAAAGAAAAGAAAGTCAATTTGCTTCCGTTGTTAAGTGGTGTTGAAACAAATACTTATTCCTATAACCAGTACGATAAGAAGATTCTAAGTTTGTTAAAAGCGGATTTTAGAATGACAGAAAAACGTGCGGTTCTTACAATGAAAAAGTTACAAGCCTACCAAGATATTTATGACGAGTTTGTTTTGGTTGCAACTACAAAGAAATATGTAAGCAAAGATAGGGCTATTGTGATAGAAGGATTTACAGCCGAAAAACTAAACTCCGACTTTCCGTTATCCGTTATAGGTGCCTACAATTTCCTTATTTATCTCAGAGAAAGTCCTAAGGAAGCTTTGGAAGATTTGAGAAAAGGCTTGCCGAGGAAATAACTTATGTACTCTGTATTATCAACCCTGTTTGTTATCGGCGTGTTCTTGGTGGTCGCAGGTTTCTTGGGTAGAGTTGGAACAGACGGAATATCAGATGTTAGTGAAAATGTTGCTGCAGCGATAGGATTACTCTTTACTTACGCCTTCTTGATTTTGAGTTTGGGGTCTTTTTCAGAACTTGCTTCATTCTTTGAAGGAATTTGTGGAGGTATCCCCTTCTTAAACGAAATAGCTGATTATGGGTCTTTACAAAAAGTGCTTTCTGAAAGTCCCTTATCCGCTGCAGTAGCATTTTTAGATACCGTTATTCTTTCAGCAACAATAGAGATAATAATGCTCCTTCCGCTGACCCAAGGTAGTGCCACCGGAAAGTTTATGGTTAATTTGTTCACCGGTGTTGTAGTTGCCATTGCATCGCTGTTATTGCTTAACTATGTAATAAAAG
>OHPL01001750.1_pt1 | contig 10650 bp, 7 predicted proteins | sample 1577711 | NCBI WGS metagenome assembly OHPL01 (sample SAMEA3879538, study PRJEB24766) | human gut metagenome | biome: human-associated habitat; feature: feces | place: USA | collected 1985/1987
ACGATTTATATCAATGACATGTATAAGAAGTATCAGGACTGTGGTGATCTTGAGGTGTCACATCATTGACAAATGTACATCGCCATGATATGATTCGAGAAATATATATATTTTTTGTCGGAAGTGTAGAGTTTTTTGTCGGATACTTTTCTAAAATAAATAAGCTATTACATCTTTATGAAGGTGTTTCAGCATTTGGCACAAGGGGTTATCGCAGAAAGACCTATTTTTTGCAATAACTCAAGTAGAAATGAGGTGAATATCGATGATGCAGCAATTGTATAAATTGACATATGTCAAAAATGGGGGGTAGAAGCCTACTGACCGTGAATGACGCTCAGGAGAGAATGACAAAAGGAGGACTTTATGAATATTATCAAACATAAATATGGCAAACGAACGGTATCTCTGCTGCTTGCGGTAATTTTGGTGCTATGCCCTTTGCAGGTTAGGGCGGCAGATAACAAGCCAACCATCGAGGCAGATAACAAGCCAACCATCGAAATTGGTAACTACATTCAGATGGGTACTTATGGGGGAGTGCCAATTGTATGGCGTTGTGTAGCGAAGGATAGCAATGGGCCATTGATGCTTTCGGATAGAGTATTGTGTGATTACATGCCCTATGATGCAAAAACCAACAAAAATGCCGAAACAGGCTCGCACCGGCGCAATAGCTGGAGAGATAATTTTGGTTCTAACCACTGGAGAGACAGCAACATACGTTCTTGGCTCAATTCCAACGCTGAAGCAGGAAAAGTGAAATGGCTTTGCGGAAATCCGCCAACAGAGGATTCTGTCTATCCTAAAACGGCAGCATATGACCAAAAGGAGGGCTTCCTTCGCAGCTTTCGTTCGGATGAGCTGGGAGCGATTCGAACGGTGAAGCAGCGTTCTATCGTTTCCCATCCGGAGTATACGGCAGGTTATATCGACGCAGCCGGTGTTGATCTTCCCTATAACACCACAATTGATACGGTAGCGGATGGGTATGACAGTGCCCATTATGAATATATTTGGGATAGAGTTTTTCTGCTGGATGTTCAGCAACTCAAAACGGTTAATGATAACCTGAACGGCTACCATATCGCAAAAAACAGAAGCGGTGTAGCATGGAACTATTGGCTGCGTACACCGATTACAACCTGTAACCATGATATGCGATTTGTGACCCCTCAAGGGAATATTTTGCGTGACGCACCCTATAAGGGATATTACGGCGTTCGTCCTGCTTTCTATCTGAATACGGAAAATTACACCGTATCATCCGGCACAGGACAGAGCGCACAGGACCCCTATGTTGTTTCCGCACCGGATGAGCCGGATGACAGCATTGGCATATCCGGCGCTGTGCGAGAGGATGTGAATGGTGACTGGAATGTGAACACGGATGAGTATCTACAGCTGGAGATGAGTACCCTCTACACTGAGGATCCTGCATATGCAAATGTAACCGTACCGGTGTATACAATCCAGAAGCCTCGCAGCGATAAGGAGAACATGGTGATTGTGTACTGCGCCGAGGGCTACACCAAAAGCCAGCAAAAGCAGTTTGTCGAGGATGTAAAAAAGCTGTGGGGGGAGGTATTGCAGATAGAGCCATATCGCAGCATGGCGGATCGCTTTAATGTCTATGCACTCTGCACGGCATCGGTGGATGGCTATGGCGGTACCAGCACATTTTTTGCTGCGACCGCCAAAGGAGGAATTTCTACTAACAAAGGGAACTGGCGCAACCATGTTTTGGAGCGCATCATAGGCCCTGCGTTTATCGAGAAGATTCATGACGCACATATTCCTAATGAAACGCATCCAAACGAAAACACGATGGATCATAATTATAGACAGTATGATTATGTGTATGAAAATATCAACCAATTCGTTGTGTTGGCGAATAGCGGTGAGTATTTCGGTGGCTCTCATGATAATAAACAATATGGTATTCACTATATTGTTGCGTCAGCGAGAAACGCATATTCTGCGTTTACCCAGCGGCATGAACTGGGACACGGTCTGTTCCATCTGGGAGATGAATATAATTATAGCACTGTTCCTGTAGATGAGTGGAATTACACTACATCACTGAATATGACTGCAACAAAAGATCCCACGAAAGTGAAGTGGAAGCAGCTGCTTGGCTTCCGTAATACCTATACCTGCCCGCATCTTGACTACTATCCTTATACCTATAATTCCAGCAGGGATTGTCTGATGCGAGAGACCTTTCAGAATGATTTTTGCGATGTGTGCAAGCTACAGGGCATAAAGGTCATGAGTCAGCTCATTACAAATCCCCCTGCGCTTTATGTGGCTGTTCCTGAGGTGAAAAAGTATATCGGCGATTACAGAAATCCCACAAAAGATCCTTCTGCCTTTGAGGCAGCGAATTCCTCCGCATATGCGAGCTATCAAAATGACAGGAATAGCCGTCTATTAAGCGGCGGCAGTAAAAACAGCTTTGATTATAGCAGCATGAAGGGGCAGCAGGTTGAGCTGCGCACCATTATACAAAATCTTTCGAATACCCAAGCGAAGACTGTGACCCTGCGCCTGTGGGTGGAACATTCCAACGGCGAAAAAGCGGTCACGACAGATGGGGAGCAGGTTTTCACTACGCAGGAGTTTGACATCCCTGTTTGGAAAGAGAAAAGCAAATTCTGGACAAAGGGTGCGTTGGATTACGAGGGCAGCGACTTTAATTCCGGCCTTGTCAACTGCTCTCTGGTTTACACGATTCCGGAGAATGCCATTCTGCAATCCGGCGATACCATCGGCTTTGAGATTGTAGATCATGCGACAGGCGAGGTATTGGCTGATGATGATACGGAGCAGCAGCGCTATGTCAATGTCACCATCCAATATCAGCTGGAGGATGGCACAGATGTTCCAAACACCATGCCGACTACCTTTACTGTTCCGGTAGGCAAAAAGGTTGATTGGCAGCCGCCGCAGGAACTGCACGGCTACACTTTTGTTAAAGCGGAGGGGATGGAAAATGCTGTCCCGAACAGTGGTATGACGATTCGTTATATTTATAAAAGGTCTGAGGAACGCCCCGAGCCGCCGGTGACAAAAAATTATACGGTGCAATACAATTGGGGCTCTGTATTCCCGACAGGCGCAACGCTGCCGCTAAATAGCAGCTCCTATTCGAGTGTGCAACAGGCGAAGGCGGCTGTGGATAAGAAATATACCTCCACAACACGCATTCAGGCACAAAAGGATGGTAAAAACGGCACATGGGCTTTTTCGGGCTGGGATGCCGTCAACCTAAACGGCACAACCGTGGTATTCCGTGGAAGTTGGAGTTTTACGGCGGATACAGCGCCGATAACGCCTCCGAGCGGTACAGCAAGCTACAAGATTACCGCAACGGCAGGTATCGGTGGAACAATCTCTCCCGGTGGCACGACAACGGTATCTGCCGCAGGTCAGCTTACATATACAATCAAGGCGAACGAAGGATATTATATTGCGGACGTAAAGGTGGATGGTTCGGAAGTGACAGCAACCACAAGCTACACCTTTAGTGATGTGAATACTGATCACACCATAGAAGTTACCTTTAAACAGGAAAGCCAGACACCGGATGTGATTGCACCAAGCATAACCACACAGCCTGGCAATGCGACAGTGAAGGTAGGTGAGACTGCGTCCTTTACCATAGCAGCAAGCGGTACAGATCTTACCTATCAGTGGCAGATAGACAGAAATGATGGGAAAGGATGGGTAAACATTGACGGTGCAACGGCAACGAGCTATACCACATCCACAGTCAATATAATCTGCAACGGATTTAAGTATAAGTGTGTTGTTTCAAACAGCGCAGGAAACGTAGAGAGTAATTCTGCAACATTGACCGTACAGGATGCGGGCGGTTCCGATAATCCTGACACACCGAATAACACCTATCAGATTATTGATGGAGCAAACAGTAGTTGGACGCATGACAGTGATGGTAATATCACCATCCGGGGTAACGGAGACTTCTCCAAGTTTACCGGAGTTAAGGTGGACGGAAATTTGATAGACAAGAGCAACTACACTGCAAAGGAAGGCTCTACCATTATCACACTGAAAGCTTCCTACCTGAATACACTTTCGGCAGGAACCCATACAGTTGAAATCCTGTGGACGGATGATTCTGCAAGCACCACATTTACCATCAAAGCAAATACCTCTGATAACAGTAATAACAACCAGAATGATAACAACAATAGCGATTCCTCTGATGACAAGCCATCGAGTGGAACTGATAAGAAGGATGTGACTGCACCTAAAACCGGGGACAACACACCGATTGTATGGATGTTTATACTGTCAATTCTTTCCGGAACGGGATTGATTATTACCGTAAAGAAACGCAGAGAAAATTTGAATTCATAGAAACGATCGTTAAAAAATGAAACGAAAAAATAACCATGGAGAAGGCGGGCATGTATGCCCGTCTTTTCTTCAAAGAAAACACAACAGGGAGTGTACGCTGCGGAAGAGGCGAAAGAAAATATTGGATATCGCAGTATTTATCAAGGTCACCGTAAACGCACCAGTTCTCACCGCCGACCGAGCCGTTGACCGAAGTCATACCCGGCAGACAGATATTCATTTCCTTGGTAGGATCATAGGCTTTCACGGTGATGTAGATATGGGCGAACATGGCGGTGGACGCTTCGCGGGTGGAGTAATCATCGCCTTTTTCCAAGTCGATATCCACACCGCTGCACCAAGGGTACTTTTCCATGATGCGGACGAGTTCGGAGCAGAATTTATCCTGTGCGCCGTCCGTATTGTCGCGCAGTGCTTTGAAGATGGAGTTTGCACCGTCATTGGCAACGGTAAACAGCCAACGGATGTGGGGCCATTTGTTGATGTAGGTCAGCATATTGCTGATAGCAACACCGCTCTCGGTGATGGTGCCGGTCTTATCCACCTTGAAGGAAAACAGACCGATGGTGTCGATGCGGTCTCCGTAATCGCGCAGGGCTTCATACATTCTGGCATTGCCCATGAATGTCCAGACCATAATGCGTTTGCCTTTGAGTTTATCCCTCATGCCACAACACCTCCTTCCAGGCATGAAAAAAGCGCCCATCCGTAGATGAACGCTTCTTTATATTTGTTTGTTGCTTTATTCTGGAACGGATACTCCACCATCGGAAAGTGTCCCTTTATCTACAGAATATGCGCCACTTACAACATATCCTGCTTCTACATCAATAGTTCCAGTAAAGGATACGACAACCACGTCTCCAATATCTATTTTTTCATAATCAATACAACGACTAATTCTCAAGTCATCCATCGGAATCTTAAAAATCAAGCCTTCAGATGCGTCTTTACACAAAATAGAATCATCAACCCAAATATATCCATTGGAAATTTCCGTTATCGTTCCTGCAAGAGTGTTGGTGTATGGTTCGTCTGTAGTTTCGATTCCATTTTCAGTTGCATAGGAAATAATTTTACCTGCTGCTTCTTCTCCGATTTGGAACGTATATGCATAATCAAAAATATTTGTGCGGACATAACCATCACTGGATACATAAAATACTCGCTTGTATACACCAAGGGCATCTGATGTTGCAGTAAAACTTATATAATCTCGTTCACTGCCATTCCAAGTATCATCTTGGATAAATGTAGCATCACGGCAATTACTCAACACATCCCAAATATATGCATCATCATCAATCTGGAAATATCCATTTTCAGTAGAACCGCTATATGTTCTAAAACGATTGAACTCAAGAACATTGGCAAGGTTATATTCATCTAATACCTCACCTAAAGTAGCAGGTGGATTATACTCCCCATATGTGAATGTATAATATTCGTTGCCTAATTTGACAGCAATAATGTGTTCTGCGGAAATACCACTATTCTCAAAAACCTCTGCTTGCATCTGATGCTTTTTATCTGTATAGGAATCATAGCCTTCCACATCATATACACCAATTGGCTCTCCAATCAAAGAACTATCAATGGCTATACCAGTTGAGGTGTATTCCTTACCTTCAATTATAACAGATGTATACTGTTCAGAAAGTGTCTTATATTCCCAAGGCCATTCAATAGCAGATTCTCCACATAAAACGGAGATATTTTTGTACTCTCGCTCAATTCCACCAATGAAAATAGGTGATGTGTTGCTATTATTAAATATCATTGTGCCTGCCACAACAATCATTGCAAGACAAGCTGCTATTGACCCCCATTTGACCCACCTTTTTTTCTTTTTGTAAGGAACCTTTTCTGCCGCTTCAACATATTCCGAATTCACAAGTTCCATTTTGTCTAAAAATTCATTTCCTCTCATAAAGTGTAGCCCTCCTTCTCAAGATATTCCCGTAGCTGATTACGGCAACGGAAGAGTGTTGTTTTCACTTTGCTTTCAGAAATAGCATAGCGTTTGGAGATATCAGCTATGGAATCCAAAAACCAATAACGACGCAAGAATATATTTCTTTTCTCTTCATCAAGAGTAGCAAGAAAATTGTTAATTGCATCCTTCAAGATAATATCGTCAATGCGACATTCCGTATCATCTGGGGACGGTATGCATTGTTCCATTTCTGTGCTGAGTTCACATATAAATGCACTGCGTTTCAATCGGTTTCTGTCTCGACATATATTCAGCGAAATATGTCTTGTGATTAGTGCCAGAAAAGCAAAAAGATACGTTCTTGGCTCATGTGGCGGGATGGTTCTCCACGCCTCCAAATATGTATCGTTTTCACATTCTCCTGCGGTCTGCAAATCCTTGACTATGTTGTTTGCCAAAGAGCGTATACGAGTTCCATAGTTTTCGGAAGTCTGCTTTATTGCTGTTTCATCACGTGACAAATACAGTTCAACTATCTTATTATCATCCAAGGCTTTCATCTCCTTTCCTTCGTATTTAAAAGGCCTTCACCCATATAAGCACCGTTTACCATGCCGAGGTTACACTTTTCAGATAAATTATATCAAAAATTTATGAATTTTTCGACCATCAGATACTTGTACCACCATCCGTCATCTGCTGCAATTCAAAAAGCACCCTGGCAGACTTGCCGTCCTCCAAGGTGACTTTATGCTTGGAGTCCCAAGCGGCGCTGTATTGATAAAAACCCTCTTTCGGTTCTGGAATACCGTTTTTGGTGCATTCCCGCACCGATGCAAGTAAAGCAAGGTCATCCTCCGCAGCGAGGGCATTTGGAAATACGACCCGCTGGCCACCCACACCCCGGGCAAGCTGAATCGAGCCTGCCGCCATATCGGATTTGGGATAAATGTGGATATCCAGTCCGCCGGAGGTGTTGCCAAGATTGCAAACGATAACCGTTTCCGAGGAGCGAACCACACCGTTGAACCATACCTTGGTATCTTCCTTCAGCCGACTCTCGGTGTGAGGCACATAACCCGTCTGTAAATGATACTATAAGAATGTACATTCTTATAGTATCATTTACAAACAGTTCCACCACCATATCTTTTTCTTCAAGCTGGTGCTTTAGTCGAAGGTTCTCCCGGCGCAGCCGCTTCAATTCATCAACTTCATCATCCGTTTTGTGGTGTCCACGTTTATCGGATAGACCATCTTCTCCAGCAATATTATATTTTCTGACCCATGAATACACTTGGCTATAAGAAACATCATATAGAGAAGCTGTTCCTTTATAATCCCGGTTGTGTGTAATACAGTATTCGACGATTTCTTTACGTTCAGCTAGCGTTGTCTTTCTTCTTGCTTCTGCCATATAGATCTCCCTCTTGGGATCATAATCCCTAAGTTCTCTATTGGCATTATACAACGAAATCCATTTTTGTAGTGTTGCATGTGCAGGAATTCCATATCTGGCGCATAAATCGGTAACCGATCCTTCCCCGTTGATATACTTCCGAACCATTTCAATTTTAAATTCACTGGAATAGGAATGGTTAGCTGTAACAGAGCAGAGGGCTTCTATTCCCCCATTTTGATATGCCAGTATCCAGTTTCTTATAGTTCGTGTACTTTTTATAGATAAATCTACCATAATTTCAGAGACAGAACGTATTCCATTTAGATAATCCTCGACAGCAGAAAATTTTTCTTCAACCGTACACTTGGGTTTTCTTCCCATAAAAATACCTCCAAAGTAGATTTTGGTTATTTACCTTGTTTACTTAAGAGGTATCATATCAGTTAATCTAAGAGGTGCTTTTTTGCGCCTTGAAAGGAGGTGGTTGAAGCACACCACATCGGGAAAAGCCCGATTTAATCATTACAACAGGCATTGCCTGAGCTGGTGCTAAGCCTGTAAGGAATCCTGAGAGGGAAAAGCCTAAGTGGAAGGATACCATCACAAATCGAATGCTGCACTGGTCGTATACACTGGAGCAGAAAGAAAAAGTGAAGAAAGCATTAGCTGCAGAAGTTCCGAAAGCAACGATTCTTACTTATTTCTATCCGGAGGTTTCTGTGGAGAGGATAAGTTCATATCGGAAGAAGCATTAAATGATATAGCATAGGCACAGGAAATGTGGTATACTGTGCCTATGTAAAAAAGAATGTGTTTTACAAATCGAAATTTGTGGAGGAAAGATTATGGAAATCAGAAAGTATATGGAAAAAGACATTTCTGCAATGGTTTATATCTGGAATAAAGTTGTGGAAGATGGTGAGGCTTTTCCACAAGAAGATTTTTTGAATGATAAAACGGGTGCTGACTTTTTTGCAGCACAGACATATTGTGGTGTTGCAGATGACAACGGAAAAATCGTGGGGATCTATATCCTGCATCCAAACAATATCGGTCGCTGCGGGCATATTGCAAATGCGAGTTACGCTGTTGCTACAGATTACCGCGGCGAGCATATCGGTGAAAAATTAGTAACTGATTGTCTTACACAAGCAAAGCAGCATGGCTTTGGAATTTTGCAATTCAATGCTGTAGTGGAAAACAATTTTCATGCGCGTCATTTGTACGAACGACTGGGGTTTGTGGAGATTGGAGTGGTACCGAAAGGTTTTCGTATGAAAGATGGAACCTATCAAAATATCTGTCTGTATTATTATGAACTGTAAAGCAGGTCGATAACTTCAAGTTTTTGAAACTGAGAAATCGAAATTTGAGAAGGTAAGTGAATGGGATACCACGATACAAGATACCATGGAGGAATATGATAATGTCGAAAGATGAGTATTTGATAACCGATACGCCCCTCAAAGCGTTGACGGTTTTTGCAATGCCAATGATTCTTGGAAGTTTTTTTCAGCAAATATACAATATGGCCGACTCTATTATTGTCGGCCAGTTTGTTAGTTCTTCCGCACTTGCAGCTGTCGGTGCATGTGCAGCATTGACCAATGTGTTCATTTGTGTGGCACTGGGAGCCGGTGTCGGAGCCGGTGTGCTTGTGAGCCGTTATTTCGGAGCCAGGGAGTATGGCAAAATGAAAACAATCGTGTCAACCTCCTTGATTAGCTTTTTGCTTCTAAGTATAGTCCTTGGTGTTTTTGGCTTTTTCTTCGCCAGCTCGATGATGAGTGGACTGCAAACCCCTGCCGACATACTGGATGATGCAGTACTGTATCTGCGGGTCTATTTTGTGGGCTTTCCGTTTCTGTTTATGTATAACATTCTTTCTACTATGTTCACCTCAATCGGCGAATCCAAAATTCCGCTAGGACTGCTGATTTTTTCGTCCATCCTGAATATTTTAATGGATCTTTGGATGGTAGCCGGGCTAGGTCTCGGTGTGTTCGGTGCGGCTATTGCAACCCTGATTGCACAGGGAATTTCTGCAGTGTTTTCGTTTTTGATTTTCTTTGCACGGATGCAACAATATAAAAGCCCCTTTAATAGGTTTGAACGGCAGGAGCTGTATTCCATGCTTCGCATTGCGGTGCCGTCGGTTTTACAGCAGTCCACAGTGTCCATCGGTATGATGATTGTGCAGGCAGTGGTAAATCCTTTCGGTACACAGGCACTCGCTGGGTATACAGCAACGATGAGGGTGGAAAATGTTTTTTCATTGATCTTTGTATCCATCGGCAATGCGGTTTCGCCGTATGTTTCTCAGAATCTTGGCGCAAAGAAAATTGATCGTATTAAAAAAGGCTACCATGCTGCGCTGGTGCTGGATCTGTGCTTTGCGGTCATTGCGTTTGTAACCATTGAAGCGCTGCATACGCAGATCTCCTCACTGTTCTTAGGAAAAGACGGAACGGCGTTTGCCTATCAGGTGTCTGGTGATTATATGAGGTGGATTGGTTACTTTTTCATCTTCATGGGTATCAAGATGGCAACCGATGGAGTTCTTCGCGGTCTCGGAATTATGCGTCCGTTCCTCGTTGCAAACATAGTGAATCTTGCGATTCGTCTGTCCGTTGCCCTAATCTGTGCACCACGTTTCGGAATTGTCTTTGTCTGGCTTGCGGTACCAGTTGGCTGGCTTGCAAACTTTTTAATCTCCTATGTGGCTCTTAGGAGATCATGGTCGACTGATAAAATGGCATCCATTAGTTAAATTCCAGTTTGCCAACTTGCACTTTGAGAGAGAAGAAATCCCTTTCTCAAAGGGCTTTTTCTATTTATATTGCTGTGATATAATTAATTTGTAACACCTTATTCGAATAATATATTATAATATTACTCAAACAAGGAGGACGTTACTATGTCAGTA
>OHPL01001765.1_pt1 | contig 10595 bp, 12 predicted proteins | sample 1577711 | NCBI WGS metagenome assembly OHPL01 (sample SAMEA3879538, study PRJEB24766) | human gut metagenome | biome: human-associated habitat; feature: feces | place: USA | collected 1985/1987
TATAGATGCCGTTGCGCTCGGTGAAGATATACTTCGCCATCTTGGGGTTCCAGCGACGGGTCTGGTGACCGAAGTGCACACCTGCTTCGAGAAGCTGCTTCATAGAAACGACTGCCATAGTAAAAATACCTCCAGATATTGTTTTGCCTCCGCACACCGTGATCAGGGCACCGTATCGGACGGGCCTGACTGCCCTCCACCCGGATGGGCACAAAAGGGCATAGTGATGCGTGTGTAATGCTGAATTATAATAGCACAAAAAGGACGCGGATTCAAGAGCTTTTCGGTGTTTTTTACAAAAAAGATTTTGCAGTTTTCTCTTATTTGCCGGTCGGTGCCGCTTCCAGGCCCTCCATCCCCATCCGGCTGAGGGCATAGCCCTTGCCAAACATCAGGTCGTATTGGAGCAGCCAGTGGTTGGCGCTCCACTGCTGCTGCAATGCAGTAGGCTCCTGGGTGGTGGTGCCGTCCCGGTTCATGACGGTGCCGCGGGTGTTCGTGCGGTACGCCACCTGCAGCTGGCGGTTCAGATACTGGAAATAGAGCGGCTGCTTCAGGCCGTAGATGTTCATCATGACCGGCGAAATGTCGTAGGCGGCGATGGTGCCAAGGTCCACAGGCTGCTGCGAATAGTTCGACCACATGAGCAGGGTCGTCTGGTGGAGGCGGGGGTCAGCGCTGGAATCGCTGGCATAGCCGCTCTTGGTGAAAACGTCGTAGTTGGAATCAATGGGGTTGTAATGGTCGCCCCAGAACACGATGATGACCGGCTCGTCCACCTGAGAGAAGTAGTCGGTCAGGCGGCCCAGCATGGCGTCGGCATCCCGGATGCCGGTGGCAAAGTCTTCGAGCGCCCCCAGTGTGCTCCGGCTGATGCCAGACGGAGCATTCAGCACCTTGACACGCTGGTCGTCGGGGTAGTTGTCCTTATTATAATTGGTGTGATTCTGCATCGTGACGGCATGGAGGAAGACCGGCGCATCGGACGAGGCCTTCATACTCTCGTACTGCTGGATGATCTGGTCGGCCATAGAGTCGTCCGTGACAAGGCCGGAAGTCCAGTAGTGCCTGCGCACCTTGTTGACGTGGGTCATCTTTTCCAGACTGAGGAAGGTGTCCAGACCCAGATTCGGATAGGCCGTGTCGCGGCTCCAGTATTTGGCCCAGAAGCAGTGGACGGCGGCGGTCTGATAGCCCTGCGTCTTGAGGTAATTCGGCAGAGAGAACATGGGCCGGGTCACATGCTGCTGATAGGGCTTGCTGCCGTTGGGCAGATAGGAGACGGAATAGCCGGTCAGCGCCTCAAACTCCACATCGCAGGTGCCGCCGCCGAAGCTGGGGCTGTAGGCCCGGCCGGAAGCGCTGGTCTCCTGCAGGCGATGGAGGTTGGCGGAAACATCCGTGTCGAACGCAAAGCCATACTGCTCCAGCTCCGAGACATCCCAGTAGGACTCGTCCATCACGTAGATGATGGTGGGGCTCTGTTCGGTCTCCCCGGCAGGCGTGACCGCCCCATAGGACGCCGGGTAGAGCGGTGCCGTCTGGTAGTTCCCGGCTGCGGCGGTGTCGTCCAAAATCTCGTTCACGGCATCTTCCGAGTAGTCGTCCGGTTTCGAGATCTCCAGATTGGTGAGGTTGGTCAGAAAACTGGTGGTGACGCCGTAGTAGCGATAATAGCGGTCCTGCATCCAGGCGTCGGGCAGAATGCCGATGGCCTGGGTGACTGCGGGCTGCAGGAAGACACCGAAGAGCAGAGCGCAGACGGCCGCAGCGCTGGCCGCAACGCCCAGCACACGGGGCTTCCAGTTCAGCTTTTTCCGCCCGCGGTAGAGGAAGAAGCTGGCCACGATCAGCAGCAGAATGATAACGATGGAGACCACCATGCTGGTCTGGATATGGATCCCGGCAGCGGAAGCAACGCCCGCCGCCTCCGAGACCTGCGCCAGATCCCACGGGAGAAACGGCTCACCGCGCAGCTGCAGCGTGTAGAAATCCACCGCCGCCGGGACACAGCCGAGAATGGCCGTGATCAGAGTCGCCAGCGGCGCGAACCGGGTCAGCCAGTCCACTGTCAGCCAGATGAGGAAAAGCAGCGCCCATGCCAGAAGATAGGCTTCGGCGTGGGGAAAAATGTATTGGGTCAGAGTGTCCACGGTCAGACTGCCGCGGGCGATCCACTCCGTGAGCACCACAAGCACCAGTGTGACGACCGGCGGGAAAGCCAGCCGAAACGCATGGAGCCTGGCCGGAGTGCGGGATGCGCGTTTATTCATACAAGAACCGTTCCTTTCACTTCCTGAGCGCCCCAATGGGGCGATGATCTTTGAGTTTGCGAGCACAAATCATGGCCCACGGTTCCCTATTATAATCCTGTTTTCTGTAAAATCAAACCCCAATTCCGGAAAAACAGATGAAAAACTTTCATCCATCCAACCAGCGGCGCAGCTTTTGCCAGAACGAAGCACTTTTTTGCTCCGGCAAAGGCAGTTCTGTGTGCACCAGAACGGCATCCAGCCCGATCTTGTCGATCTCCTCCCAGGGGATGGTCAGCGTCTCGTCCCGCCCCAGCAGCCCGAACAGATGCGGCCTGCCCAGCAAAAGCAGGCTCCGGACCTGCGCGGTCTGCGGGTCAAGTTCCAGATCATCGGCCCTGCCCAGGCAGGCCCCATTGGACAGCTGCACGACCTCTTTGGCGCAAAGCTCCCGGAATGTCATCGGCTCCCCTCCCCGCTGTGTGTTCTCTTTTACTGTATGCGGCAGAGCGGTGCTTGATGCAGACCGGCCCCTTGTGTTATACTGAGTGCAGAGACCAATTGGAAAACTCACCCATTCAGATCGAGGTATGTGTCGATGTATAAAAATATCGTGTTTGATTTCGGCGGCGTCATGGTCGATTTTGACCCCAAGGAGTATCTGGTGGACCGTTTCTGCAATGCCGATGTGGAGGAGCAGGTCAGCGCCCTGACCTTTGACAGCGAAGAGTGGAAGCTGCTGGACGCCGGGCTCATCACCCGGTTCGAGGCCAACCAGCGGATGCTGGCCAAGGCCAGAGAACAGGGCTGCGCCTTTGAGGTGCAGGGCGTTCTGGATGACTGGATGCACATTCTGCGCCCCCGCCGCCGGATGCAGGAGCTGGTGCAGAAACTGAAAGCCCACGGCTACTGCGTTTATTACCTGAGCAATATTCCGGAAGATGTGCTCGACCTGCTGATGAACCGGGACATGAAGGGCCTGTTCGACGGCGGCGTGGCCTCCTGCGAGGTCCACATCAACAAGCCGGACCCCCGCATCTACAAGGCGCTGCTGGAAAAATACCACCTCAAGGCACAGGAGAGCGTCTTCATCGACGACCGGCTGGACAATGTGCAGGCGGCCTTCCGGCTGGGCTTTGCCGGCATCCAGATGAAGGAGAGCGTCGGCACACTGGTGCGCAGCCTTGCCACCTGCGGCGTGGCCCTGCGCTGAGCCGCACCAAAACACAAACCGCCCGGTTCCATGCTGTTTTCGGCACGGAACCGGGCGGTTTTCTGCGCGTAGAAGTTACGAAGTTACTTGGCTTCGTAATTCTGGCAGAAGTGCGGGGTCTCGATCTGCTGGGTGGTGCAGGAGCAGTGCTCCGTCACCTTGATCTGCGGCAGGTCACACTTGCAGCTCTCCACATTGTGGCGGCACTTGCAGACATCGCAGACAACACCGGTATTTTCCATTCGTTCTCACCTCTTTGAATCTGGGATGCTTCTAGGATGCCCCCATTCCGTGAGATTTATACACCGGTCACTTCCCCGCCCCGGCCTCGCGTTTGGCCCGGATGGTCACGACCACATGCCGGATGGAAAGGATGGGGTGCACCGGCAGCATCCGCGGCCCGGCCCAGCGCATGACAGTACGGATCTTCTCCCGCATGGCAGGCTTGTAGCAGTGGACTTTGCAGGCCGAACAGAAGGTCTTTGTCTCCATGAACGGGCAATGGTCAATGCGGGCCAGTGCATAATCGCGAAGCTTCTGACATTCCGGGCAGAGCGAGCCTTTGGGGGTGCGGTGCTGCCTGCGGCAGTAGAGCGCGATCATCTCGCTCACCAGAAGTTGTTCCTCCGCGCGCTTTTTCGCAAGGTCTTTCGGGGTGGTCTGTTTCATGCGTTCCTCCAGATACAACAAAAAACCGGCAGAAAGCCGGTATCGTTCGGTTCTCTGTCGGTTAGTTTATCAAGACAAACTCATTTTGTCAAGAGAAAAGGCTTACCATGCAGCCAGGTCAGCGCCCAGCTTGCGGCAGGCAGCCTGGACATCGTCGTCGGGCGTCTCGTTGCAGATGAGGCCCTCTTCGCTGAACAGGACCGCGCCGTCCTCCTTGATACGCTCGCACCAATCGCGCATCCACTGGCCGTCGCCCCAGCCGTAGGAGCCGAACAGAGCGACCTTCTTGCCGTTCAGGGAACCTTCCAGAGAAGCGAACATCGGCTCGAACTCGCTCTCCTCCAGCTGCTCAGCGCCCATTGCGGGGCAGCCGAATGCCACGACGTCATATTCGCCCAGCTTGGCAGCATTCATCTCGCCGCAGGGAACGATGGTGGCGGCAGCACCTGCCCCCTCAGCGATGCAGTTTGCCATGGTCTCGGTGTTGCCGGTCGCGCTCCAGAATACGATTGCTACTTTGCTCATAAAGAAGAACCTCTCTTTCCATAATGGTTAGTATATTCTAACTTTTATCACCAGGAAAATGCGTCATCCGAAACGAACGCGCATTTTCATGGTTAGGTTTCTCTAACCACTGACAGGATACCACAATGCGGCAGGGTTGTCAAGGCTCTTTTGCAGATTTTTCCACTCCCCTGCTCAAAGCAGCTGCGGAACGGTGAACACCAGCGTCAGCACACCGAAAATGACCGGCTGATGGAGCAGATACAGCACCAGCGAGTGCCGCCCCAGCCAGCCCAGCGGCGGGCAGACCGACCGGCGCAGCGGCTCCATCCGTTTGCGGCCAACAAGAGGATGCAGGTAGTACCCCGCCCAGAACAAAAACAGCCACGGCAGCAGCGGGAAGTAATCGGAGGAGTAAAAAGAGACCGGATAAAAGCCGAAGTATGCCGTGAGGTAGTTGGCATACAGCCCCTGCGGCAGCGCCCAGCGCAACGGGCCAAGCCCCCAATAGCCATCCATCGTATGATAGGTCAGCGCGAACAGGATCAAACTGACTGCCAGCCCCACCGCCGGCGGGATCTTTTGCAGCCACTTCTGCACAAGGCCCGTCAGGAGCATGGCTGAGCCCAGCAGGGTCAGCACCCCAAACCAGACCACATCTTCCGGCATGAACAGCAGCGTCACCACTGTGACCAGCGCTCCGGCACCAAAGACCGCCGCGCCGCGTTTGAGCGGATGATGCCCCAGCGGCAGACAGAAGCCGGACAGCAGGATGAACACCCAGCAGATGGATTGCTGCCACAGCCGCCCCTGCCCGGCGGAATACCACGGCACCACGACCCCGAACAGATACACGGCATCCCACATGCCGTGGTAGAGTATCATGCTGATGAGGTCAAGCCCGCGCAGCTCGTCCAGCAGCGCGTAACGGGATGAAGACGATTTCATGAGGAAACTTCCTTTTTCGTTTTTTGTCTCATTGTACGCTTTGCCGCCGGGCGCGTCAAGCAAAAAGGCTGCTGTGCAGCCTGAGCCACACAGCAGCCTTTGAAAAAAAACGAGATCAGACCTCGGTGTTGAAGTAGCGTTTCAGCAGGCCCTCAAAGCCGCGGCCGTGCCGAGCTTCGTCCTTCGCCATCTCATGGACGGTGTCGTGGATGGCATCCAGGTTCAGAGCCTTTGCCTTCTTGGCCAGATCCATCTTGCCAGCGCAGGCACCACACTCGGCCTCAGCGCGCATCATCAGGTTCTTCTTGGTGCTGTCGGTGACGACCTCACCCAGCAGCTCGGCGAAGCGGGATGCGTGGTCAGCTTCCTCGTAAGCGTAGCGCTTGTAAGCCTCAGCGATCTCCGGGTAGCCCTCGCGCTCTGCGACGCGGGCCATTGCCAGATACATGCCGACCTCGCTGCACTCACCCTCGAAGTTTGCGCGCAGACCGTCCACGATCTCCTGGGGAACACCCTCAGCCTTGCCGATGCCGACGACATGCTCGGTCACGTAGGTGTTGCCGGTCTTCTCCACGAATGCAGAAGCGGGAGCCTTGCAGACGGGGCACTGCTCCGGGATGGAGCCTTCAGCGATATAACCACAAACGGTGCAGACATACTTTTTCATACGATAGACCTCCATAATTTCTCAGTTATTCTTTTGGCCGCCCCTGGTACGGTCGGCCTTGGTTTCTGAGCCTATTATAGCAATGATTCCTAGGTTAGTCAAGGATAATTTTAAGAATTATTCCTATTTAACAGTTTGTTTACACCTGGAGATTGCCGCTGGTGGCAGCGTCAGAACCGTCGGCCGCGTCGAACTCATAATCGTTGCCGGGCAGGATGGCGTTGAGCAGGATGCCGACGATGGCAGCGATGGCCAGACCGGACAGATTGACGGAGACGCTGCCCACCATGAAGGTCAGGCCGCCCACCGAGTTGAAGCCCAGCGCAGACACCAGAATGACAGCAGCAACGATCAGGTTGCGGCTGTTGGTGAAGTCCACCCGGTTCTCGACCACGTTGCGTACACCGATGGCAGAGATCATGCCGTACAGCACGAAGCTGATGCCGCCGATGATGCCGGTGGGGATGGTGTTGATGACTGCCTCAAACTTGGGGCTGAAGCTCAGGATGATGGCCAGCACCGCAGCGATGCGGATGACCAGCGGGTCATAGATGCGGCTCAGCGCGAGAACGCCGGTGTTCTCGCCGTAGGTGGTGTTGGCCGGGCCGCCCAGCAGGCCGGCCATGGCGGTCGCAAGACCGTCGCCCATCAGGGTGCGGTTCAGGCCGGGATCGTTGATGTAGTTGTGGCCGACGGTGGCGCTGATGGCGGCAATATCGCCGACGTGCTCCATCATGGTCGCCAGTGCGATGGGCAGGATGGTGAAGAGGGCGCTGATGAACTCCGGGCTGCCGTCGATGGCGAACAGGCCCATGGCGTTCTGATGCAGCGGGATGCCGAACCAGTCGGCGGCAGCGATGGCCTGGAAATCCACGGCGCCGGTCACGAGAGCGACCGCATAGGAGACCAGAACACCGATGAGGATGGGCAGGATCTTGACCATGCCCTTGCCCCAGATGTTGCAGACGATGACCGTACCCAGAGCCACAAAGGCCAGCAGCCAGTTTGCCTGACAGTTGCTGATGGCCGAGGGGGCGAGGATGAGGCCGATGGCGATGATGATGGGGCCTGTGACCACCGGCGGGAAGAAGCGCATGATGCGCCGGATGCCGAAGGTGGAGATGAGCAGGCTGACGGCCAGATAGACCAGACCCGAGAAGGCCACGCCTGCGCAGGCGTAGGGCAGCATCTGGGTGTTGGCGATGGTCAGATTTCCGTCGGCGTCAGCCAGCATGGGGGCCACGATGGAGAAGCCGCCCAGATAGGCAAAGGACGAGCCGAGGAAGGCCGGGACCTTGCCCTTGGTGATGAAGTGGAACAGCAGCGTACCCAGACCTGCGCAGAGCAGGGTGGTCGAAACGCTCAGACCGGTGAGCAGGGGGACCAGCACGGTGGCACCAAACATGGCGAACATGTGCTGGACGCCCAGGATCAGCATCCGTCCGGCACCCAGCTGGCGGGCATCGTAAATGCCCTTGGAGTAATCAATATTCTGACTCATTATTTCCTCCTTCTATCTGCGGCCCAAAAAAAGAGGCACTACCGCGGGAAAGCGGCAATGCCTCAAAAATCGGGACCAAATCGGAAACGGAAAATACAGCCGATGCGTGCAAAAGACGATTTCTTTTTCAGCATCTCGCTCTCCCCTTTCCTTTCATTCTTCGGCATAGTATAGCATAAAAGAAGGACGCTGACAACCTTTTTCCTGTATTTTGCGGCGATTTTCTGTCGGCGGAGGCCGTACAGCCTTGAAATATGCCGCATTCCGCACTATAATATAACCTATTGCCGCAGTTGGTCACTGGGCCGGCGGCATCCGAAACGATAGCTGTTGTACCACTTAATAGAAGGACACTTATGATATATCTGGATTATTCGGCCAACACCCCCGCAGACTCCCGGGTGCTGGAGCGTTTTTGTGAGGTAGAGCGCAGCTGCCCCGGCAACGCGAACTCCCGCCATCAGGCAGGCCGGGACGCAAAACTGGTCATTGACCACGCCACCCAGAGCATCGCGGGGCTGCTGAGCGCACAGCCCGCCGAGGTCATCTACACCTCGGGAGCCAGCGAGGCCAACAACTTTGCTCTCAAGGGGCTGGCAAAACTCTCCCGCCATCTGGGCAAGCACATCATCTCCACCCCGCTGGAACACTCCTCCGTCAGCGGCACCCTGACCGCTCTGCAGGAGCAGGGCTATGAAATTGACCTCGTGGACATCAGGCGGGACGGCACCATCGACCTCGAGCACCTGAAAGAGCTTCTCCGCCCCGACACCATTGCTGTAGCGGTAACACTGGTGGACAGTGAGCTGGGCGTCGTGCAGCCGGTAAAAGAAATTTCAGAAATTTTGCAGGCATGGCCCAACTGCCATCTGCACGTAGACGCCACCCAGGCCGTGGGCAAGATTCCCGTCTCCTTCGAGGGCGTGGACACCATGAGCCTGACGGCCCACAAGTTCTACGGCCTGAACGGCATCGGCCTGCTGCTCAAGCGGCGGCGGCTGGCGCTTGATCCTCTCATCCACGGCGGCGAAAGCACCACCATCTACCGCAGCGGTACGCCTACGGTGGCTCTGGCGGCCTCCCTCGAGACGGCTCTGAACTCTGCGGTAAATGAGCTGCCAGAGCGTTCTGCCCGGGTGAAAGAGGCAAACCTGTATCTCCGCACTGCTCTGAGCAAGTACCCAAAAGTCCGCATCAACAGCCCGGAGAGTGCCATCCCCCACATCCTGAACCTGAGCGTTGAGAACGTCAAAGGCACCGTGTTCCAGCGGGAGCTGGACGCGGAGGGCGTCTGTGTCTCGGTCAAGTCGGCCTGCTCGTCGGACGGCCTGCCCTCCCGGGCGGTGTTCGCCGTCAGCCGCGACCGGAAGAATGCCCTCTCCTCGTGGCGCATCAGTCTGAGCCACCTGACCACGCAGGAGGAGCTGGACGGCTTTCTCCGCGCCTTTGACGCCTGCTACACCCGGCTGACCCAGCTGTGAGAAAAAAGAAAGGACAGAGCCATGAAACGCGAAATGGAACCTTACCAGCTCATTGAGCGGAGCATCATCAAAAAATACCGCAAGGAGCTGTGGACCCCCTTCATCGTAGCGGTCAAGCGCTACGAGCTCATCAAGGCCGGTGACAAGATCGCCGTCTGCATCTCGGGTGGCAAAGACTCGATGCTGATGGCAAAGCTGATGCAGGAGCTTCAGCGCCACAGCGATGTGCCGTTCGAGCTGGTCTTCCTGGTGATGGACCCCGGCTACAATGAGATAAACCGCCAGAAGATCGAGTCCAACGCCGAGCTGCTCCACATCCCTGTGACCATCTTCGAGAGCAACATCTTCTCTGTGGCCAACAACACCGACAAAAACCCCTGCTATCTCTGCGCCCGGATGCGCCGCGGCCACCTCTACAGCAAGGCCAAGGAGCTGGGCTGCAATAAAATCGCACTGGGCCACCACTTCAACGACGTCATCGAGACGACCGTTATGAGTATGTTCTACGGCTCCCAGCTGCAGGCCATGCCGCCCATGCTCCACAGCACCAGCTTCCCCGGCATGACCCTCATCCGCCCGATGTACTGCATCCGCGAGGAGGACATTCTGGCCTGGAAGCGGTACAACGACCTGGAATTCATCCAGTGCGCCTGCCGCTTCACCGAGAACTGCACCATGTGCGACAATGGCGGCGGCGGTTCCAAGCGGCAGGAGACCAAGATCCTGCTCCGCCGCCTCAAGCGCGACAACCCCAACATCGAAAACAGCATTTTCCGCAGCATCCATTCCGTCGCGCTGGACACCATGCCGGGGTATAAATCCGAAGGCGTGGAGCACAGCTTTCTGGAACGGTTTCATGCAATGGAAGAATCAGCATATAACCTTGAACTGTGAGATGATGCAAAAACATCCTGACCGGACGATTCTGGTCAGGATGTTTTTTGGTTCTTTGTCAAATGTTGGGGTACACCAAGTCAAACATGCAAACATGAACAAGAGGCACGACATTCAAGAGATGCTCATTTTTGCCATTTTTCTGGATGCAGCGCAGATTCCAAAGATTTTCTTCAATATTCCAACCTCAATTCCTTTTATTTTTCACTTTTTTCCTTCGCCGATTCTTCTAAACTCTCCATATATTTTTTAGCATCCTTCATAAAGCTGACAGCAATCATCACAATCACTGCACCAATTGGAAATGCTGCAACGATACTCACCGACTGGAGATTGTTCATAGAACTTTCTGCGAACAGCAAAGCAATCGGAAGTAGAATCAACAGAATACACCACATCAGCTGAATTCCCTTATTCGGTTGTTCGCCATCCTCCAGTGTGTGATAGCTATAGCAGGATGCTGTCA
>OHPL01001770.1_pt1 | contig 10582 bp, 7 predicted proteins | sample 1577711 | NCBI WGS metagenome assembly OHPL01 (sample SAMEA3879538, study PRJEB24766) | human gut metagenome | biome: human-associated habitat; feature: feces | place: USA | collected 1985/1987
TATTTTAATTCGGAAGGGTTTTACCAGTGGGGAATGGATGGTCTGTCTGGTATTGAATTTCCATGGAAAAAGGGAAAAACATCCTCAAAAAGGAACCATGGAATTTTTGCCGAAGCAGGGAGAATTGCTTGAAAAACTTCGGAAAATGCCTGATATGACAAGTGTGTCAGTCAGCATCAATACAGAGAAAACCAATGTCATTATGGGAAAAGAAATCCACACCATCTGGGGCAGCGATACCATTACGGACAAAATCAGGGTACGCGATACCGGAAAAGTGGACATGCCCTACACCGGAGAGGAGCTGACGTTCTCCATTTCTCCCTTATCCTTTTATCAGGTAAATCCCATGCAGACGGAGAAACTTTACAGTCTGGCATTAGAGTATGCCGGTCTTACCGGAAAGGAAAGTGTCTGGGATTTGTACTGCGGCATCGGCACCATTTCCTTATTTATGGCACTGCGTGCCAAAGAGGTGTACGGCGTGGAAATCATTCCGCAGGCCATTGACGATGCCCGGCAGAATGCCGTCCGCAACCACATTGCCAATGCAGAATTTTTCGTGGGAAAAGCCGAGGAAGTGCTTCCTGCCGTCTACGAAAAAGAGGAGAGTCACCCGGACGTCATCGTGGTGGACCCGCCCCGCAAGGGATGCAGCATGGAGTTCCTGACCCAGTTATTCGCCTTCGGCCCCGGAAAAGTGGTGTACGTTTCCTGCAATCCCGCCACCCAGATACGGGACCTGGCGGAATTTGACAAGGCCGGGTACGCCGTTACCGCCGTCCAGCCCTTTGACCTGTTCCCCCAGACCAAACATCTGGAATGCGTGGTCACCCTGAAAAAGAACATCTGATTTTCCCCATGCCCAAGCTTTACATCAAAACCTACGGCTGCCAGATGAACGAGCGGGACTCCGAGCAGGTGGCCCGCATGTTCGTGCAGAAGGGCTATACCATGACGGACCGCGAGGATGAGGCGGACGTCATCCTGTTCAATTCCTGTTCCATCCGGGAGCAGGCGGAACAGAAGGCGCTGGGGAAGATGGGCCTGCTGGCCAAGCAGCAGCGGCACCGGCCGCACGTGGTGTACGGCATGATGGGCTGCATGGCCCAGAGCAGGAAGGATGAGTTGTTCAAGGAACTGCCGCGCCTGGACCTGGTGATAGGCACCCAGAAGTACCACCGCGTGTTTGAGCATGTGGACGGCATTCTGCGCGCGCGCCAGGAACGCCGCATGGATGAATTGCAGACCGCTTTTTCAGGCACTCACGTGTGCGACGTGGCGGATGAGGAGGATTCCCAGAACCGCATCCGGGACCACCTGAATCCCGGCGCGCGCTCCACGGCGTATGTCTCCATCATGCAGGGGTGTGAAATGAAGTGCGCCTACTGCATCGTCCCCTACACCCGCGGCAAGGAACGCAGCCGCCCCGTCCGGGACGTGGTGGACGAGGTGAAGATGCTGGTGGACGCCGGCGTGAAGGAAGTCACCCTGCTGGGCCAGATCGTCAACCGGTACGGCAGGCAGATGGAAACGGCGGACGGCAAGGGCGGCTTCGTCCAATTGCTGGAAGCCGTGCATGAGGTGGAAGGCCTCCGGCGCATCCGCTTCGTTTCCCCCCATCCCATCGGCTTCCGGCAGGATCTGGTGCAGGCATTCACCTACCTGCCCAAGCTGTGCAGCCACATCCATTTCCCCATGCAGAGCGGCAGCGACCGCATCCTGAAAATGATGCGCAGGCCGTACAGGAATGAAACCTATCTGGACCTTTGCGCCCGGATGAAGCAGGCGCGCCCGGATTTGTCCATCACTACGGACATCATCGTGGGCTTCCCCGGAGAAACGGAGGAAGACTACCTGCTGACCCGGCAGGCCGTGGAACGGGTCCAGTTTGACAACGCTTTCATTTTCCGCTACTCCCCGCGCCGCGGCACGCCCGCCGCCGCCATGGAGGAACAGATTCCGGAGGAAGTGAAGGAAGCGCGCAACCAGGACCTGCTGGCCGTGGCCAATGAAATCGCCATCCGGAAAAACCGGGAACTGGTCGGCACCGTTCAGGAAGTCCTGCTGGAAGGACCGTCCAAAACAAATGAAGCGCGCCTCTCCGGACGCACCTCCCAGAACAAGCCCGTGATGGTGGATGCCGCCCCTGACCTGACGGGAGAGCTTCTGCCCATCCGCATTGAGGAAAGCACGGGGTTCACCCTGTACGGCGTCCCATGCCCTTCCAGGGGATGATTTGCACGCCTTCCTCTTCCACCCGCAAATAGATGGCTCCGGTTTCCGGGAGACGGTACACGGCCGTTCCCTCCGGCACGGGGCATTCATGCTCCGTGGTGAAAATGACCGCGCGGGCGCCCGTGGCCCTGATCCATTCGGCGCTGTCCACCGGATCGCGCGGATGGTGCCCGATGACCAGCACATCCGCCCGCGGCGCTATTGCCGCCCGCGCCAGGGAGGAAAACCCGGCATTCCCTATCATCAGGACGAACCGCCCGCGGCATTTCCACGCCAGCACCCGGTTCCGGTCCTGATGGATTCCCGTGGACAACGGTACGGGAAAATCTTCCAAAACAAGTTCATTTCCAGGGCGGAACCTCCATTGCCGAACGGGACATTCCGCATCCGCTGCGCCCCAGTTCCGGATTCCGGGATATTCCTTCGCCAGCGCTTCCACTCCGGCGCGCTCCGCCCTGCCGTTTCCGGAAGCCAGTACGCCGCAAGGCCGGATACTGCGCGCCTTCAACACGGGAAGGAGGGTGTACCGGACCGCGTTTTCCGTTCCTGCGGCCACGACCAGCGCGGGATTGGAGATGACCGCGGACCAGGCGTCCTTCTGCAACGGAACGAGGACGGCTTCATTTTCCCCGGCAGGCGGCGCGGAAGAAAGATAGCTGCACGGCAGGGAAGCCACTCCCCCCGCCACCGCCAGCATGGCGGAGGCCAGCCAGGAAGCCGCCGTATTGCAAGCGCATGACATCCACGGGCACCATGCGAACACCAGCCCGAACAGGGAGACGCCCATGAGCGGAAAAACGAGCACGCTCAAGCACAAATTGGTCAGGGGAGCGTACAGGTTCCAGGTGTCGAAGTGCCATGCCGTCAGGGGAATGGACATCAGCCACGCCCCCACGGAGATGAGCAGCGCGCCGCGGCACGCTTTTTCCAGGCGCACCAGGCCTTTTTCCCGCGCATTGTAAATCCGGGAAGGAATGAACGGGTCCGGAGCCCACAGGGGCCTTTCCCGGCTGCTCCATCCTGCCAGGCAGACAATCACGGCGAAGACGCAGAAGGAGAGCTGGAACCCCGGCTGGAAAACCTGGAGCGGGTCCATCAGGCAAAGGAGGATGAAAGCCAGCGCCAGAATATTGGCCGGATGCCCCTTCCGGCGCAGCACGGACGCCAGCAGCCAGACCGCCGCCATGATGAAGGCCCGCAGGGCGGAGGCGGACATCCCGGTCACAAACACGTACACCGCCAGCAACGGAATGCAGGCCAGCCGCGCCGCACGGGGGCGCACGTACAACAGCCTCAGCATTCCCAGAACCAGCATGGCCGCCACCCCCACATGCATGCCGCTGACGGCGAACACGTGCATGCAGCCGCTTTCCAGAAACTTCGCCATCGTTTCCGGCCTCGCGTCCGTCTTGTCCCCCAGCACGGCGGAAACCATCACCTGCCGGGCCTCGTCATCCGCCGGCGCGCCTTCCCTCAGCAGGCCTGCGGCCCCCTCCCGGAGCCGCAGGGAAAACGCCCGGAGGCGGCTGCGCCAGTCGCCCGGCCCCACCCGGCAGGCGCCATCCAGCCGAATCCCGGCAATAATGCCGTGCAGGTATCCCCACCGCTCCCGGTCAAAGATGCCGGGGCCGCACGGGGCCTGGAGCGGATATGTCTCTCCCTCAATCCGGTACCGTTCCCCTACTGCCAGGGGGCATTCCCCGCCACGGGAGGAAACTGCGTACAGCCACCGGGAGCCATCCGGGCGGAACAGAACGGACTTTCCGGAAACGGCGTTAACGGAACCCTCCATGGCGACAGTCCTTCCCGCCTCTACGGGAACATTCCCGTATTCCCGGTCATACGCCAGCAGATGCATGGCCGCCCACACCGCCAGGGCAATGGCCAGCAGGCTCATGGAAGGGGCCCGGAACAGGCAGGGCAATAGCGCCCAGCAGAGGCAGAGGCCCCAGAACCAGGGGGAAACGTCCACCGCCGCGCATGCGCACAGCATGGCGAGAGCGGGAGCCAGCAGGGGAGCCGCGGCCATGGTCCGTTCCAGCCACGGCCGCCGCAGGTGGCGCTCCTGTTCCATCCGGGGAAAAACTTACTGCATGGCGTCCGCGCCGTCCCGTTCCAGGGGAAGAACGGAAGGTAGCGGAAGAACGACGTTGGCAGGCAGGGGGGCCTTGCGCTGGAGCACCTTGGGAGCCAGCGCCTCGCTCGTCTCATAGGCGCCGCGGAACATCTCCAGCTTGGCGTCCAGATTGTCAATGTAATGCAGGGCCACCGCCTCCGGGGTCTTGGGGAACACGGGGGAGCCGAAGGCCAGTTCCCCGTGGTGGGAGGCGATCAGGTGCAGCAGGTGCATGCGCACGTCCGGGGAGGCGGGGTCCAGCGTCTTCCAGGATTCCGCTTCCGGAAGGGCCATGATGCGCTTCCACAGATTGTTGACCAGTTCAATGCCCAGCGGAATGTGGCCCAGCAATTCCCCGGCTTCCGAATAGGGCATCGTGAAATCCTCCTTCGGGTAGCAGTTTTCCCACAGCTTCCCGCAGTCGTGAAACAGGCATCCGGCCAGCAGGAGGTCGCGGTTCAGCTCCGGATTCGCCTGGCAGACGGCAGAGGCCGTGCGCATCATTCCCGCCACATGCTCCACCAGTCCGCCGCGGCGGGCGTGATGGTAAGTGCGGGCGGCGGCGGCGCGCTGGAGGCGTTCCCCGAACTGTTCGATGAATTCAATGCACAGGGCGCGAATGCGCGGATCATTCATGCCCTTGATGAGCACGCAAATCTCCTTCAGGTCCGCTTCCTGCTTCTTCTTCAAGGTTCCGGACCCGGCCAGGAAGCTTTCCTTCTCCTGTTCGTCCAGGGGGCGCACTTCCAGATCGGCCGCTTCCATGCCGAAGCCCCCCTTGGTCCACTGGCCGCGCAGGCTCACGAAACTGCGGAGAGGCAGGGAGGCCAGCGTGCGGAACCAGGGCTTGTCCTCCCACACCTTCAGTCCCATCGTCCCTTCCGCATCGGCAAAAGATACGTCCAGATACGGCTTGTTGCTCTTGGTCATCTTCTGCGCGCACTGGGCGATCTGGGCAAAAACTTCCGCTTCCACCTGGCCCTCCGCGGCCAGCTTGCCCAACTCCATGAGACTGACTTGTTCCATGCGGGCCATCTTGCCCCGCTTCCCTCCATCCGTCAAGAAAACGCCGGAGGACTACGATGATAAAAAAAGGAAACCGCTTATTTTTCCAATACTCCCAACTCAGCAACGGCAACATGGCTGCCTTCCACTACCCGCTTGCCTACAAAACGCAGGTAACGGGCTTTCACGGGCGTCTCCAGGTCAATCCGCTGCGGAACGGGATTGGCGCGGATATTGGAAAACTCTCCCTCCGCGGCGGGAGCTCCCCAATCGTTTCCGTCCGCACTCAGGTAGACGGCGTAGCGGTCAACCGTCCCCTTTGCGGAATCCTTGCGGGGCGTGTAGATGACGGCGGCAACGTTGACCGGACGCCCCATGTCGATTTCCAGCGCCTGCGGAGGAGCTATTTCCCCCTGGGCGGCATGCGTATGCCAGAGGGTGGAGGGGTTGCCGTCAATGGCCAGCTCCGGGGCGGCGGCGCTTCTTTCCCCGGCCGCCACCTTCCAGTCCCTCGTGGGGACGGGGATGATCTGCGCGGTTACGGAAGACCTTCTGCCGCGGTATTCGCCCACCGCCTTCACCGTCCCCCCGGCAGGGAGAAGGAAAGGCTCCCTGTACACGGCGGACTGCGGGCCGGGATCCGTTCCGTCCGTGGTGTACCTGGTCACCACGCCCTCTGCGGATGCCAGGGTCACCCGGCCGTCGCGGTCGTAATTCACCGCCGGCGCATTCAAGATGACAGGGTGCTTCCACAGGGAAACCTCGCACAAGGCCGGAACGGCCCGGGACTCTTCCAGCACCACGCGCACTCCATCCGCCGTCACGGGCCTGCCCTTCAAAAGAACCCTGGCTCCTATGCTGGAACCTTCTGTCCATTTGCTCCATCGGCCGTTTTCACGCACCTCCACGCGGAACTTGCGCACCCTCTGCCCCAGCTGGACGGGTTCCGCCAGCCGGATGACGTCAAACGCCGCAGGTTCCGGCAACTTCAACACCAGGGAGGGATCTTTATCTTCCGGAGCGGCCGCCCAGTACGTCGCCCGCTTCCGGTCCAGAACCTGTTCCGGACCGTGCCCCTTCCATGAGGAGGAAGACTCCGCGCGCGCTCCGGAAGCGAAGTTGCGGGAATACAGTTCATCCAGCAGCGCACGGAAGCCCGCCAGGGACTTTTTATCCTCTTCATGAATGCGGCCGCGGCGGTCCGGCGGCACGTTCAGATTCAGGTTGGCCCCTCTGCCTACGCTGTCAAAGTACAGTTTCAGCAGATTCTCCGGCGTCCGGACGCGGGAATTCTCATGCTCATGCCAGAACCAGCCGGGACGGATGGAAACATCCACTTCCGCGGGAATCCAGTACTTGCCGTCCACGGTGCCTTCCGTGCCCAACTGGTAGCGCACGGTGCCGGGCGCGGGTTCCGTCCCGGCTTGCAGCGGAACGGGGGTGTACGTGGCCCAGCAGGGATAGCCCGCATAACCGCTTTCGTTCCCCACCCAGCGGGCGCCCGGCCCCACGTCGGAAAAAATCACCGCTCCGGGCTGCCGTTTCTTCAGTTCCCCCCACGTCGTCTTCCAGTCGTAATACGTGCTCCGGTCAATGGAGCGCTTCTCCCGCGTTCCACCGTAATAGCCGTCCCCTCCGTTCGCTCCGTCAAACCACGCCAGGAAAACGGGACCGTATCCCGTCGCCAGCTCCTTCAACTGCTGGCGGTACATTTTGATATATTCCGGGGTGCCGTAGGAGGAAGCGTTGCGGTCCCAGGGCGACAGGTAAATGCCGAACCTGACGCCGTATTTTTTGCACGCGCGGGAAATCTCCTTCACCACATCGCCCTTCCCCTGCTTCCACGGGGAGGCCGCCACGCTGTGCTGGGTAGTCTTCGTGGGCCACAGGCAGAAACCGTCATGGTGCTTGCAGGTCAGCACCACTCCCTTGAACCCGGCATCCGCCAGCGTTTTGACGAGGTCGTCCGCATCAAAATCGGAAGGGTTGAACAGCTCCGGCTTCTCGTCGCCATAACCCCATTCCTTCCCGGTAAAGGTATTGATGGTGAAATGGATGAAGGCATACATCTCCATATCGTGCCATGCCAGTTGAGCCGGAGAAGGAACAGGCTTCAACGGGGGAACCCCATTCTTCACTTCCGCTTCCGCCAACCCGGCGGCCAGCATGCAGGTTCCCAGAAGGGCCGGGGCCAATTGATTCAATCTTCTCATCAAATGCATAACTAACGTTCGGAACTATGTACGCTCCGGGCATCCCGTTCTTTCAGACAACTCTACGAGTTAAAGCCGTACCGCCCGCTGAAGATGGCCTGTTTCCCGCAATCGCGGGAGAAACGGGGCGCCTGCGCTTTTTTCCTTTTCCGCCCATCAGGGATTATGGAGCAATCAATATATTGAACACGTATCCGGACAGAATGATAAACGCCGTCACTGTTCCGAAGAAAATCCAGATCAGCTTCCAGGTCATCACCTTCTTCAGAAGGGCCGCCTCCGGCACGGAAAGCCCTACCGTCGCCATCATGAACGCTATCGCCGTGCCGATCGGAACGCCTTTCGCCACAAACACCTGGATCACCGGAACTATCGCCGCCGCATTCGCATACATCGGAACCGCGCAAATTACCGCAACCGGCACCGCCCACCAATGCTCCCGGCTCATGGACGCTTCAAAAAATCCCTCCGGCACATAGCCGTGCACCGCCGCTCCCATAGCGATGCCGATCACCACATACAGCGCCACTCCCTTTACGATTTCCCACGCATCATGCATGATGACGGCCCATCTCTTCCGGAACGGCGTCCCCTTCCGCTCCCACGCGCCGCTTTCCTCCCCGGACTGGACAAGCAGCCCCCGTATCCAGGGGGACAGATAGCGTTCCAGCCTGAACCTCTCCAGCACAGCCCCTCCCATCATCCCCAGCAAAATGCCGGAGACCGCATAAATCACCGTGATCTTGACCCCGAACGCCCCCAGGAACAGGGCGATGGCAACCTCATTCACCAGAGGCGATGTGATCAGGAAGGCAAACGTCACGCCCAGCGGAATCCCTCCTTTCACAAAGCCGATAAACAGGGGAATGGAGGAACATGAACAGAACGGCGTGACCGCCCCGAACAGGGCGGCGAAAAAATACTGAAACCCGTAGAGCTTCTTTGTCGTCAAAAACACGCGGATGCGTTCCACCGGGAAATAGGCGTTCACCACGCCCATGAAAAGACTGATCGCGTACAGCAGGAAGAGGATCTTCACCGTGTCGTACACGAAGAAGTTGACCGCCTCCCCCAGACGGGTATGGGGTGTGAACTCCAACACCCCGTAAACCAGCCAGTCAGCAAAATCCTGAATCATAACCGGGAAGAATTCTCCTACCGCTCTGCGGAAACAGACGGGCGGGGAGGTTCCCCGCCCCCGGAACGTTCCCGGTGATTCATCATCTTAACCACCGCCAGCAGAATGAGCAGCGCCGCAGCCCAGACGGCAGCCCTTTTCCATCCGCCCTTTCGCTTGAAGGAAGCGCTGCCGCAGCAGCCCCCTCCTCCGCACCCGCAGGAACCTGCCTCCGGATGGGGAAGATTCCCCTTTACTGCCCTTGAATCCTCCGGCCTTCCGCTACAGCAACCCTTCTCCGGAGAATCCGCTTGAAGCGCTTTTTGGAGCATCCTCCTGATTTCATCCCGGGAGGGTACCGTGCCGGAAACAAGAATCCTGCCGTCCACCTCAAGAGCCGGGGTTTCCAGCACTCCGGCGGCGGCAAGTTGCGCGGCATCCGTCACCTTTTCCGGAAGCGGTTCCAGACAGAGTTCCCGCATGACCTGCTCCGTCACCTGCGCCAATGCCGTACATTTGGCGCACCCCGGTCCGTAAATTACTATCCTCTTCATGTAATTATTGATTTATATTTTTAAGAATATCAAAATGTATGAATAAAAAATACTGAACAAACTGAATACCAATACCGTTACCCCTTTAACGCCGGGCTTTCCTGCAAACACGACAGCACGCTGCTGAGGCAGGGGCAGCACAGGGAATAATACACATTTTTCCCCCGCTGCTCACAGGACACTATCCGGCTGTTCTTCAACACGTTCAAATGGCTGGAAACGGTAGACATGTCACGTCCGGAATCCTTCTGCAGTTCGCAGACGCAGCGTTCTCCATCCAGAAGCATCTCCACAATCATGAGGCGCACGGGATGCCCCAGCGCCTTGAAAACACCGGCAAGAGGTTCCAGCTCCTTGACGGAGTGAACCGGACGGGATGAAGAGGTGCAGGAGCAATCGGACATAAGCAATGGATTTATTATTTTTAAAATCGTAAAAATGTCAATCTGTTTTCCCGCCACGGCCATGGCACACCGCGCAGGCACGGAGCCATGCGGCAGCCGCTTGAAACCACCCCCCATGCTGGACACGGCAATTCCCTTCCGATATGCTCGTTTACACACCTTTACCGCCATGCTGTACATCGGATGCCACCTCTCCTCCGCAAAAGGTTACGAAGCCATGGGCAGGGTTGCCCTTTCCATCGGCGCCAACACCTTCCAGTTCTTTTCCCGCAACCCGCGCGGAAGCAAGGCCAAGGCCATTGACGAACCGGACATTGCCCGTTTTCTGAAGCTGGCGGAAGACAACGGCTTCAGCACGCTGCTGGCGCACGCCCCTTATACGCTGAACCCCTGCTCCGCTGACCCCAAAGTCACCCGCTTTGCGGCCCAGGTGCTGAGGGAAGACCTGGAGCTCATGGAGCATCTGCCGGGCAACCTTTACAACTTCCATCCCGGCAGCCACCTGCAGAAGATCACCGAGCAGGAGTCGCTCGACCGGATCGCCGCGTCGATCAACCGTGCGCTCGACCGCACGCACGGTGTCACGGCCGTGATCGAGAATACGGCGGGGCAGGGGTCGAACCTCGGTTTTTCGTTCCGTCATCTGGCCTATCTGATCGAGCGCGTGGAGGACAAATCGCGGGTGGGCGTCTGCATCGACACCTGCCACGCCTTCGCGGCGGGGTACGACCTCCGGACGCGCGAGGCGTGCGACGCCACGTTCGCCGAACTGGAACGCGTCGTCGGATTCGGATACCTGAAAGGCATGCACCTGAACGATGCGATGAAGATTCTGGGCAGCCGCGTCGACCGCCACACGCCGCTGGGCGAGGGCATGATCGGCATGGAATGCTTCCGCTATATCGCTTCCGACAAGCGTTTCGACGGCATTCCGC
>OHPL01001771.1_pt1 | contig 10580 bp, 10 predicted proteins | sample 1577711 | NCBI WGS metagenome assembly OHPL01 (sample SAMEA3879538, study PRJEB24766) | human gut metagenome | biome: human-associated habitat; feature: feces | place: USA | collected 1985/1987
GCTTTTATTTAATGAATGTATTAAAAAAATCCGCTAAATTGCGGATTTTTTCTTTAATCTCTTGACCTATGTTTAAATTATACAGGAAGCTTTTCTGTATTTAAGAGGTGATACCCCATACATTTTCTTAAAGCTGCGTATAAAGTAGCTCACATTCTGATATCCACTGCACATTGCAACCTCAGTAACGGATGTTGCTGATTCCTCCAATAGCTGTCTGGCATGCTCCAGCCTGAGATGATTGATATATTGCGACAGAGTAATATGAAAATGCTCTTTAAAGTAGCATGATATGTATTTTTCTGACAAATGAAACTGTGCACCAAATTCCTTCAGTGAAATTTCTCTTGTATAGTTTTGCCGGATATATGTTATCATTTCTTTTTCTATTGTGTTGGTGCCATTTGTGCCATTTTCCAGTATCAGATTATTGCTCCACATTTTCTGGATGAATTTGATGAGAGTTATTTTGGTTTCAAATTGCGCCTCTATATTTGCAGCATCTGTGTTTTCTGCGTTTTTCCCTGATATCTGTGCATTTATCTCTATCAGCCGCTCGCATATATCTGCTACTGTATCATTTATCTGAGGACTAATCATAAGTCTGCCTCGTTTGAGAGGGGATAGGATTGATTTTTCCATGAGATCGTCCGTCTGAAATGATATATATTCAAGAGGAAACAAAAATGTGTAATAATCTGCATCTCCTGTCGGCGAGCCCATGAAATGCAGACTGCCCGGAGATACCACAAATGCATCCTTTGGGCTTCCTATATAGTTTTCACCTGATATGGTCACATGCAGCTTGCCCTGCTTTACATATATAATTTCCAGCTCATCATGCCAGTGTACTGGAATCTGGAATGCACGCTTTACATCACTGATATGATATTGACTGAACGGATTTTCCGGTGTGCCGTGTGGCCGGTTTTCTTTTAATTCAAAATACATTTTTCTACATATTCCTTAGTCTCTTTTAATCCCCATCCGGTTTGTTTACTGTAATAATTACATATCAATTATTTTTTATTTTAACATATTACATGCATAAGGTGTGCATTTTTTATTTGTTCCCTAGGATTTAGTGAATCTACGCTGTGGTATGAGCATTAACTTAGTAATAGATAAAGTAGAAATAGTACAATTTTCCCTTGAAATAATACAAGAATTATTTGTGATAATGTAATATATTGATACATGCAAGCTTCTCTTCTTTATATCTTCCTCTCCCAAATGAAGCTTATAACGAGAAGTTTGCTTTCATTCTGTTAATATCACAAGGTATACATACATTATAAATGAGGTAAAATCTATATGCAGGTTCAAAGAAAAACACTTACACAGCTTTCCATTCCAATATGCTTCGAAACACTTTTTTACATGCTGGCAGGCATGGTTGACACTCTTATGCTGTCATCCGTGAGCGACCAGGCGGTTGGTGCTGTCGGCACGGCAAATACATACATCTCCGTTTTCATCATCATGTTTGGTGTCATCTCAAGCGGTATGGTTGCTGTCATGACGCAGAATATCGGTGCCGGAAAACCGGGTATAGCATATCAGGCAAGGCAGCTTGGGCTTATATTTAACGCTGTAATAGGTGTGCTCATGGCTGTTTTTCTGGCTGTTTTTTCCGGAAATATTCTCAAAATGGTCAGCATTGCACCGGCGCTTTTTGATTCGGCAAATACTTATCTGCGCATTGTTGGAGGTGCCTGCTTTTTAAATGCTCTCATACCGATTTATTCAAGCTACCTGAGAGTTTTCGGCTACACAAAGCAGTCACTTTGGGCATCAATTATTGGAAATGTCATTAACTTTATACTTAACGCTGTTTTTCTCTTTGTAATGCACTGGGGCGTTATGGGTGTTGCCACTGCAACGGTTATCTCACGTATTGTCAATCTGATTATTGTTGCCACAATGGGCGCTGTGCTCATCAAGGCAAAGAACAGTCCTGAGCGCATAGCTCCCGGAAAAATTCTCAGACAGATTATAAAGATTGGCTTTCCGTCTGCCTGTGAAACCGCACTTTACAATATCGCCATGACTCTTGTAGTGCGTTTCATGAACCAGATGGATGCTGACGGAATGAACGTCACAGCGCGTTCCTATGCCTCACAGATTGCTAACTTTTCGTACTGTATCGGTGCTGCCTTAGCTCAGGCAAATGCCATTCTGACCGGCTGGCATATCGGTGCAAAGGAGTATGACGAATGCGATAAGGGCACTCGCAAGGCCGCTATCTATGGTGTGATTACGGCATCCTGCCTTTCTATCACATTTGCGCTTTTGGGTAACTACATTGTGCGAATCTTCACGAATGACGTACAGATGATAAACCTAGTCACAAAGCTTCTCGCCATTGATGTTGTGCTGGAGCTTGGAAGAGTCACCAATCTGGTCTATGGTCAGGCACTGAAGACAAGCGGTGATGCCGTTTTCCCAGTTGTCATGGGTGCCGTTTTCATGTACCTTGCGGCGGTCGGCGGAACATACTTCTTCGGACTGCATCTGGGGCTTCTCGCAGTCGGTGCTTACATCGGACTCGCAAGTGACGAGTGCATCAGGGCTGTCGGCATGGTGCTGCGCTGGAAGAGCGGAAAGTGGAAGAACAAGGGACTGGTTGATTAGAGCTAACAAGAGGCGAGTGCTAATTTTTTCAGATAATGGATAATTTTTTCCTAGCATTAATGGTAAGCAGTCCAACCGTTCCTGTAATCGTTGAGATACCATTCTCAATCTGAAATGCACGAATGATTCCCTGCATCACTGCTGTTCCAGTTTTTCCATCTTCATTAAGCTTTTTCCAGCTTGGATGTCCGCCAAACATCGCATTTAGATATTTTTGTGCTTTTAATACATTGCTGGGCGCAGTTGCTTACCATCGGAGTTTCATTTCTTAACTGCATTGCTTTATCTATATGTCTATTCATTGATTGTCATTCAATTACATTTTAGAATATTTGGTAAGTATTTCCTCAATCTGCATATTTATGCTTTCAGGAAATGTTCCTGAATTATTATCAGAAATTCTTATCCAAAAGTCAAGATTCTTGTATTTCACATTGTGTCTTGTGTTGTTCTTATCCTGTCTGGCGGCAATCTGGACTTTCACCTGTGCTCTTTTTTGTTCAAGGAGTGGAATTATTATGTAATAGAGCCTGTCGTCCCTGAATGATATATAGCCTGCGGCATTTCCCGATTTGGTCTTTAAATATAGACGGTGATTTTTAAGTGACTGTGGGTATAGTGTCATACCTGCCCGCAAAAATGGGGCATTGGCTGGCATTTCAAGCATTGAGTCTATATAAAATATCTGTGCATTATTCTGCTTTACTGGTGTGATAAGTTCATTAAGTGTGTAGGTTGCATCTATATACTGCTGGGCTAAAAGGTATGCAAGCTGTGCTTTTATAACTGCCCTGCTTGTATACACATTATCATTAACAGGTGCATCCCAATTACCGCCATCGGAAGCATATGTATTATAGTCCTGATAATATTCTTCATAATATGTGTACTCTGATGAATAATTATCATCGCTGGAATTATTGAAATAACCGGACATTTTATTATCAGATAAATTCTTAATAATAATTGAATATGCCTCATTAATCTCCTGCGCACTATATTGATATGTATTCTTCCCTGACTTTAATGAATCGGGATGCACCTTTAACATCAGTTTTCTATATTTTTTCTTAATCGCTTTTATATCAGCAGACTGGGGTACTGCTAATATTTTATATGCCTGTTCTGCACTCATCTTCATAGAGTTATCCTGATATGCTCTTTCTATTGGTTACATTTATTAACTCATTAAATTAACTATTGTAAGCCATAAATGTTTAGATTACGCATATGATAACACATCCTTAGTTAAGCGTATATGTTTTTAAATCAAATTTCTTCTGAATAAAATCCACAAGATACTCAGCTGTACCCTCAACGCCCAGAGAGCTGCTGTCTATCATTATAGTCTTGTGCTTAGGGTCTGATGGAAGAAATCCTGCATAGTGCATATGGTAATTATCTCTTGCCTCATCTACTGACCTTATCATCTTCTTGGCTTCTTCTTCGCTTAAATGCAAATCATTGACACAGTTCTTAACTCTCTGTTCATATGGAGCATAAATGTATATATGCACCGCATTTTCTTCATCAGAAAGGACAAAATCTGAACAACGTCCAACTATTATACAGCTTTCTCTCTCAACTAAGAATTTCATAATATTCTGCTGGGCTTCAAATATTCTGTCCTGCTCTGTGCTTGACTGTGTTCCAAGAGGATACATCATTCTCTTATATGAATTAGTTGATATCTTCTTAACCTTTTCTTCAAGTTCATCTATCTGTGATACTGGAAGATTAAGCTTCTTAGCTGCCTGCTCCACTATATCCCTGTCATAATATTCAACTCCAAGCTTGTTACTCATAAGCTTGGCTATTGGACGTCCAAGGCTGCCAAACTGCCTTGCTATTGTAACAACATATTTCTTATCACTCATAACTGCCTCCATTCTGAAATTATTCTTATAATTCCTATATACATTTTATAAAACTAACACATTTTACATAACAAATCCTAATACAATGAAACCAATTATACTTATTCCAGCTCCTATAAGTACATATGGAAGCTGTGATACCGCGTGGTCAAAGTTATCAATACCTGAACCCTGTGAAGCAAGAACTGTTGTGTCACAGTAGAAGCAGGCGTGATTACCAAATGCACAACCTGAAAGAATTGCTGCCATTATAAGTATTGCATTGGCTCCTACACTTGCACCAAGTGGAAGAAGAACTGGTGCAACAAGTGTACATACGCCCCACGCATTGGCTATCATAAATGCTAATATACCAGTAATGATAAATGCAAGCATTGGGAAAATCTTTGCTGATAATATTGGCTGTGTAATATCTATGAAGAACTCCGTCATCTGCATCTGGCTTGCAATTGTCTGGAATGTAAGTGCTGCTATAAGGAGAATTATAATAGGAAGCATATCTGCAAATCCTTTTACGAAATTATCCCAGTATTCTGTAAATGTCATCAGCTTTTCTGCAAGATACATAACAAGTGTTACTGCAAGACATATAATCTGTGCTACTACAAGGTTACCTGTAACACAGGCTACAACTACAAGTACAAGCATTGGAACAAGGAAATTGAATATGTTGCCGTCCTGTTCGCATTCGCCATCGTCCATATTGTACTTCTTACTTGCATCACTGTAAACCTTACCTGTTGTTGCAACTCTTTCATAAGCCTTCTTCATTCCGCCAAGCTTAGGAAATACACCTGCTGAGAAAAGAATTACAATAAGTAATGCAACTATTGGATATATACAAAATGGAATTGCTTTAATATAAGCTCCCATCCAGGTCTTTGCACCAAGTGCCTGAACACTCTCCTGTGCGAAGAAGATAGCTCCAAAATATGCTGCCCAGGATGAGAATGGGAACATAACACAGACTGGTGAACCTGTACTATCAAGAAGATATGCAAGTGCTTCTCTTGGTACTTTTACTTTATCATATACCTTCTTCATTGCTGTACCTATTGATAATACATTAAGATAATCATCAATAAATATAATTACACCTAATATAAATGTTGTGAATAAAGTCTTTCTTTCGCTGTTACATATCTTTGAAACAATCTTTGCAAATCCAAAATGTCCCTTAGAGGCTGTAAGAAGTGCTATTATACTTCCAAACAAACCACATACAAGTATTAAGTATGCTTCATCACTCATAACACCTTCAAGTGTATTAACCCATTCGGTTATAAAATCCTGCTTATATAAAAATATTGCTCCTATAATTGAACCGCCTATAAGAAATGGCTCACATTTCTTAGTAGCTATAGCACCTATGACAATACCGATTACAATTATTACTGCTATAAGACCGTAGCTCATAATCATTTCCTCCTGTTATATAAATTTTTACTAATACACAAAAAGGGACTTCCGCTAATATTACCATTAGCAGAAGCCCCTTTGCTTCTTGTCTATGTTCAAGAATATATCACTAAAACATATATACTTGAACATTCTTTTATAAATATTTTATTGTTATGACTTCTAATAACAATCTTGTATTACTTCATTTGTTCTCACAGCACAAATGTCTATCTTACCTCGAGACATATCAAAGCATTCATAAACTCCAGACGTGTCATCGCATCATCAAAATTCCTGCCCGTAAGCTCAGTTATTCTCTGTATTCTGTACTTTACTGTATTACGATGCGTAAATAACTGTTCGGAAGCGTGAAGCAGGCTGTTATTGTTCCAAAGGTACGCTTTTAATGTCTGTAAAAGATTCGTATTATTCTCCTTATCATAGTCAATAATTATTCCTAATGTACTGTCAACAAAGTCCTGTATAAGCTTTTTATCTCCAAATTCAGAGAACAGGTTATATATTCCCATTTCTTCATACCAGAACACACTTCCATTAAGCTGTATCTTCTCCGAAAGGATTACACACCTTGAAGCCTCCGTAAAACTTTTCTGCAAATGTGATATTCCATTATATTCACGTCCAATTCCCATAACAAGCTTTATATCCGTATACCTGCCCTGCACGTATCCAGATAATGCTTCGTAAGATTGATTAATAAGACCGTGTGTATCATCAGCATTTTCCAAACAATTAAAACAGCCAACTATGTTATTAGCATATCTTGATAAAATGAGACTTCCATTGTTCTGTGCAAAACTGTCCCTCAGTTTATTCATAATGAAATCATAATCAAAATTCTCTATCTTATTATCTGAATGAATATTAATCATAAACATACGGTTATTACCATTGATGTCATAGCCAGCTTCTTCAAATTTAATAGAAAATGCTTCTATATTGATGTCCTTTCCGAATATAATTCCTGAAAGAATATCATCACTTAATACATCTGAGTCTTTATTATACGCAATAGCGTGTCCGATTTCTTCAAAAATGTCAACAAGAGGAATTTCACCTGATATGACAAATATCGGAAAATCGTTAAGATTGGCATAGGATATTATTGTACTGTCTATACTGGCAATGTACTTATCACCAACAAGAAGCAATGCACCTGCCATATCAAGCTTCTTAGCTTTCTTAATAACTGCTTGCAGATCAAAATCCTTACTCTGTATAACAGGCGTGCTTATAATCAAAAGCTCCTGTCCCTTTACCCACTTCGCAAAATTCATATTCTCAGGCTTATATCCCCACCTTATTCTATTAGACAAACCACTCTTTCCTGCTATTATTCTGGCTTTCGCCATTGAGGGGAGAGTGAGAAGATCTTTACATTGAAACATATTGCTGCTCCTATATTTTTTTCTTTTTATCTACGCCATAAATTCACTCAAAGCCTCATAAGCAGCTGGTGCTTTCTTAAACAGATATTCACCATTACGAACACTTGCAACAACATCGGCTCTTTCGCATACTGCCTCGAATTCACTCCTGGCATCGACAACAATAAAGTTAGCTGGCTTGCCTGCCTCAATTCCATATGTGTCTGATATGTTCATGGTCTTAGCACCATTAACAGTTATAAGGTCAAGGCAGTTATCCATTTCCTCAAACGACATCATCTGGGCTATATGTATACCATTATCAAGCACATTCATAAGATTGCCATTGCCTGCCGGATACCAGGGATCCTGAATTGAATCCTGTGCAAAGCATACATTTATTCCATTTTCATATAATTCCTTAACTCTTGTAAGACCTCTTCTCTTAGGATATGTATCCTGTCTGCCCTGAAGATATATATTCTCTGTTGGGCAGGAAATGAAGTTAAGTCCTGCTTTCTTGAAATTCTTCATCATTCTGAATGCGTAGCTGTTATCTACTGAACCTAATGAACAGGTATGGCTTGCTGTTGTCTTAGGTCCGATTCCTTCAACAATTGAAAGTGCAGTAAGAAGCTCCACAAACCTGCTCATTGGGTCATCACTCTCATCACAGTGTACATCAATAAGCTTGTCATACTTCACAGCTAATTCAACAACCTTATGAATTGATTTCTCACCAAATTCCCTGCAATACTCAAAATGTGGAATACCACCTACACAATCAGCACCCATTTTAAGTCCTTCTTCAACAAGCTTGTCGCCATCTTTGTAAGAATACATTCCTTCCTGTGGAAATGATACAATCTGGATTGTTACAATATCTTTTAATTCTTCCTTTAATTCAAGAAGTGCCTTTAAGGCTGTGAGGTTAGGGTCAGTTACATCAGCGTGTGTTCTTATGAACTGGACACCGTGTGACACCTCCATTTTAACTGCCTTTATTGCTCTTGCCTTTATCTCATCAATTGTTAAATCTGATTTAGTTTCACTCCACCTTTGAATTCCTTCAAATAATGTTCCTGTTCCGTTAGTTGCACCCTGCTTTCTTGCGGTGAATACATAATCAAGATGAATATGTGGGTCAACATATGGTGGCAGTGTAAGCTTACCTCCCAAATCCTCAATTTCACAATCACTATCTACATCTATATGTGGTGCAATTGCCTTAAATACCCCGTCCTCAACAAGTATTTCCTGTAATTCATCATATCCTTTTAACTTTGCGTTAATAAATTTCTTTCCAGCCATATTATACCTCTTTTCCTGCCTAAGATATTAACACTGAATTCAAATATCAAATGGCATTGATTAATATGGTCTGACTATAACAATCAATATAACAAACAACAAGCATTTGTTCCAAAGTAACAAGCGTTTTATGCTGTTTTAACAACATTTTATAATTGTATTTGTGCTGGGGATACATAATTATACTCTCAGCATTCTGTATCCTATACCAATATGCGTCTGTATATACTGCGGGGAATTGACATCTTTTTCAATTTTCTTTCTTAATGTTGCCATAAATACTCTAAGTGATGCCAGATCATTTTCCCATGAACTGCCCCATATATTCTTAGTAATATAAGTGTATGTCAGCACTCTTCCAACATTTCTTGATAATAATATGAGAAGCTTATATTCAATAGGTGTAAGATGCAGCTCCTCTCCATTCAGATATGCACAGCCAGCCGCATAGTCAATTTTTAAATCTCCATTCTCGAATACACTTGTATTCTGAGTCATATCCGTCTGCATAAGTGACAGCCTTCTTACTGTTACACGTAATCTTGCAAGAAGCTCATCTACTGAAAACGGCTTTGTAAGATAATCGTCTGCCCCTGCATCAAGTGCTTCTATCTTATCCGCATCTTCAGTTCTTGCGCTTATAACAATTATTGGTGTATTAGTCCATGTTCTTATCTTTTTTATAACTTCCACCCCATCTATATCAGGAAGCCCTAAGTCTAGCAGAATTATATCAGGATTATGTGATGCAGTCTGCGAGATGGCACTCTCTCCATTTACAGCAGTTAAATACCTGTAATTATTAGTTTTTAATGTTGTTGTTATGAGATTTCTTATTGGTGAATCATCCTCAACTACAAGAACCTGTGTTTTATTCATTTAAATGTACCTCACTTAACTGCAGTTTGAATTCAAAAATGCATCCATGTGGTGTATTATCCCTTAATTCCAGTTCACTTCCATGTGCATTTATAATAGTTTTACATAAAGATAACCCAAGTCCGAGACTTCTTCTGTTATCTGCAATTTCATTGTTACAGGTGAAAAATGTATCAAATACATTTTCTTTCATGTCATCAGGTATTCCCGCGCCATTATCTTCAATGGATATAATTACATATCTGCCTTCTTTTCTTGCTTTAATATATATATCAGAGCCTTCCTGTGTATACTTTATCGCATTATCGACTATATTAATAATAACCTGTATTATAAGTCTGGCGTCCATTTTCACAAGAAGCAGTTCTTTGCCGCAATCCACATGTATTTTATGTTCACAGCTTTTTCTGTTGATATGTTTTAACGCTTCAGCAATAACTTCATCTATCAGCTGGTCAGACATATTAAGAGTTACTGTTCCATCCTCAAATCTTGTTACAAACAATATATTCTCTACAAGACTGATTAACCATTCTGAATCATCATATATATCTGTAAATATCTGCTCTCTCGTATCATTATCAAGCTTATCATAATTGTACATAAGATTATTGGCATTACCTGATATTGATGTGAGTGGTGTTCTTAAATCGTGTGAAATCGTCCTTAAAAGATTAGCCCTTAACTGTAGTGTCTTTTCCCTGTAAGCAGCCTGTTCTGACATACGAACATGTTTTTTCAGTTTAGATTCCAGAGTTCCTGTAAGCATTGACGCAGCAAGCATAATAACACATGTGAGCGGATATCCTGTGTCATATGTATGAAAAGTAAATCTTGGTTCTGTCAGGAAGAAATTCATCAAAACAACACTTACAAGCGAACCCGCCACACTCCAGATATATCCATTAGTGAATATCGAAATCAAAAGCACGCACAGAAGATATACCATAATAACATTTGATTCTGTAAATCCAATATATATAAGCAGCATTCCTATTACTGTTGCAATGCATAAAAAGCCTATTGTTATTAAGAATTCTTTTACAAGTTTTTTCAATGTCTTTTCCGTTATAATTACCACCTTATTTTA
>OHPL01001781.1_pt1 | contig 10529 bp, 5 predicted proteins | sample 1577711 | NCBI WGS metagenome assembly OHPL01 (sample SAMEA3879538, study PRJEB24766) | human gut metagenome | biome: human-associated habitat; feature: feces | place: USA | collected 1985/1987
TTAGCTGCCTGCCGGTGCAGGCACTGGCAGCGGAGGGCGGCTGGTTTTACCTCGCCGCCGACTGGAACGGAACACTGCTGATTGCGCCGGAGCGCGTCGCCTATACGGCAGATCAGACGCTTTTCGAAGCGCTGAACGCCAGCGGCCACAGCTTTGGCCCGCGCGTGGATAATGTCTCTAAAATCGACGGAAAAGCCGGCAGCTTTATTAGAAGCGATGAAAACGGCGATCATGATCTGGGAAGAAATGCGTCGGAGGCCAACATCCGCTACCTCCGTTTCGTGGATAACGCAAGCGGTTCGCGCACGGCGCAGCCGTCGGCGGCGATGCAGCAGTTCATTGCCGCAATGGCGGATTACAAGCTGGAAGCGGCGGATGTGCAAAAGGCGGCAAGGACGGAATATGACGCGGCCTGCGCCAAATACTGCACTGCAAGCGACGCAGATGCGCTGGAGCTGTACACGGCTTTGCAGAATGCCGTCAAGCAGTACAAGGACGCGCTGGACGGAACAAAGTATGTGGTTACATTCAAGGATCAGAGCAGTGTCTGGACACGCGGCGATACGCTCCTTGCAGAAAACCAGTATGGCCGTGTCTACGAGGATACCGACAAGGACGGTGCGCTGTCGCTCCCGGCCGGAAGTTATACCTTCACGATGCAGACGCAGACGGGCGGAATGACAGACAGCTTTACCGTCTCCGGTCAGAGCACGGTTTCGGTCACGTTTGACACAAAGAACTGGCTCCTGACGGACGGGTTCCAACTCTCGTCGCGCACAAAGACGAGTTTCGGCGACGGCCTGTTTCCTGTAGAGGTTAAAAGTGCGCGTGAGTTGGAAGCCGTAATCGAGGATACCTTCACGTCGAAGCTTTACGCCTACTGGCCATACGACACAGACGTGGACGCGCTTCCGACGCTGACGGCGATCTACACCCCGGCGGGAGATACCGAGCCGTGCGAGGCGAAGCAAACGCTGATCTCCAAGGTCAGCGGCATTGACAGAGTGCTCTCGGCGGGTTCGACGGGAAATACCGTTGTGTATCGTGCCAGTATGCCGACCAGACAGGGCTATACGCAGTATCAGGATTATACCCTGCGCATCCGGCGCACCCCGACGCTGAAGGGGATCGAGGTAACGGAGGAAAATGGTTCTCCGGCGGCGCTTCAGGAATATAACGAAGAGACAAAAACCTATACCTATCTTGTGCTCGGGGAAGCGGTGACACTGAAGCTGACACCCTCTGTCGCGGACGGATACGAGCTCTATGTGAACGGCGAAAACGTCACGCAGGACGGCGGCTGCACCATTACCCTGACCGGTGAACAGACCAGTGTTTCCATTGCGCTGCACGCAGGAGATGAGATTACAGAATACACGCTGATCCTTTGTGCGTCTGACGGGTGCACCGTAAGAATTCCGGTCGACAGTGCGGATATTGCGCTTCAGGTTTTCGACCAGAACGGGCAGGCTGTGACCGGGAGCTTCAACGAAAAAGCGCTGATCTATGTTTTTTCTCTAGTTCCGGGTCAGACGTATACCTATACGGCGACCAAAGATACCTATTACCACGCAGAAGGCAGCTTTACCGCCGCGTTTATGACGCTTACGAAGGTCAGCGTACCGACCGACACCTGGCTGAGCGATCTGTCTTTGTCCAAGGACGGTGCAACGTCCAGCAAGGGCAGCATCGCATTGGATCAGACGTTCCAGCCAAGCGTGCACGCGTATACCGCGGTCGTGCCGGATACGCCGCCCGCGGTGTACCTCTGGATCGACGGCGATATTGAAACGGCGGCTACCACCTTTACCGCGCGGTACCGCACCATCACCTCGACCTCTCTGGACGATCAGGAAAAGGAGATCCCCATTTCCGCAAGTCAGCTTGCGTCGCCGGTCTTCATGCAGCAGCTGCTGATGAACCAGAATGGGCGCGGCAATACGCTCACGATCCGCTGCCAGCGTGCCGGTAAGAGCGTCAACTATTATCAGGACTATGTGATCACGATCAAGCGGTCGTTCTCGCTGGAGAACCTCAGCATTTCCTGCGGCGGCGTTGAGAAGGTGCTGACGCACAGCGGCGGTCTGACCGGCTATACGCCCGCAGTCTGGGACTACATCGTCACCGTGCCCGCGGCGGCAGAATCTCTCAGCCTTTGTGCGGATGTCTACTCCGAGGACGCCTGCTACCGTGACAACGGCAACACCGGCTACCATGTGTGGCTGGGCGAGCAGGAACTGGTATCGAGCGAAGCCGTGGATGTTGCGCTCAACCATACCTCGCAGGCCGAGACGATCACGCTGACGGTCAAAAATGAATTTGCCGGGGACGATACGGCGTCCACCTATCAGATCCTTGTGCAGAAGGCGGAGCCTGTCCTCTTTACCCCGACGCTGCAGCCTGCGGGTGCGCTGCTGTTCGTCCGTGAGCATATTTCCGGACTTCGCATCTGGCCGGATGAAGACGGCACATTTGAACTCTCTGAGGGCTTTGATTACGATTATCTTCTGACGAGCCCCGGCTATGTCGGAAAAAGCGGAAAATTCGGAACGACGCATAACGCGGACGGTGCGCTGCTGCTCTGGATCGATGAAGACACGTTCTCGGTCAGCGGCGGCTCGGCCAGCGCTGCGATGACGCTTACGGCAGCGGAGAAAAACGAGACCTTGCAGCAGCTTCCTGCCGAATGGGCGGATTTCCGCGGAACGACCTACGACGAGACCGGCACGGCCGGCGGCAGCAAGGGCAGCAACAACAGTGTTCTGTCTGTCAAAACGCCGATCGACGCCGACGAGTCTACACTCTATTGGGCTGCGAAACTCGGCGATGGCTTTGACAGCGGCGCGACGGGCTGCCCGCTGCTGGTGGACGATGTGCTTATCACCTACGCGGGCCAGACCATCTACCGCATCGACCCGGTCTCCGGCGAAATTCTGGCAAGCGGCAAAATGGAGCGTGCCTCGAGTTTTGCCATCACGCCGCCGGCCTACGCCAAGGGCATGGTCTTTGTCGGTCTGTCGGACGGCACGATCCAGGCCTTTGACGCAAAGACGCTTCAATCCGTCTGGGTTTATCACGACGCGCTCAGAGGGCAGCCAAACTGCCCGATCACCATCTGCGGTGACTACCTCTATACCGGCTTCTGGCGCGGCGAGGAATTTACGGCAAACTTTGTCTGCCTGTCCATCACCGACGAAGACCCCGCGCAGACCAACGAGGAGAAGACGGCCAGCTGGTATTGGACAAGCAGAGGCGGCTACTATTGGGCAGGCGCTTACGCCAACGAGAACTATGTGCTCGTTGGAACGGACGACGGCTATGACGGCTATACCTCGCAAACCGGAAGCCTCCTGCTGCTTGATGCGAAGACGGGCAGGCTGCTGGATCAGTGGACCGGCCTTCTCGGCGATGTGCGCAGCACCGTCTGCTACGACGAGGCGACAGATGCGTTCTACTTTACCACCAAGGGCGGCTGGTTCTGCGGCGTAAAGACAGAGGAAACAGAAGACGGCTGGCGGCTGAAGGAGGACAGTAAGTGGCACCTCGTACTGGAAACCGGCCGCAACTCCACTGCGCCTGCCATGAGCACCTCCACGCCTGCGGTCTACAATGGCCGCGCGTATATCGGCGTGAGCGGAACCTCACAGTTCGGCGCATACAGCGGTCACAGTATCACCGTCGTGGATCTTTCCGCACATCAGATCGCTTACCGCACCGAGACGATGGGCTACCCCCAGACCTCCGGCATTCTCACGACTGCCTATGAAGAGGACTCAGGCTATGTCTACGTCTATTTCATCGACAATTATACGCCCGGCAAGCTCCGTGTCCTGCGGGACAAAGCGGGGCAGACAAAGGCAGACTATGTAACGAAGGAATTTGGCATGGACACGCCTTATGTGCTCTTTACGCCCAGTGGCGATGAGGCGCAGTATGCCATCTGCACACCGGTCGTGGATTCCTATGGTGTGATGTACTTCAAAAACGATACGGCACGCATGATGGCCTTTGGCCCGTCTGTAGAGCTGGAGATCGTCCAGCAGCCGACCAAAACACAGTACACAGCCGGAGAAGCATTTGATCCCACCGGAATGAAGGTCGAGCTTGTCTATGCAAGCGGCCTGCGGCGAGATGTGACGAAATACGTCACATGGTCGACTGCTCCGCTCACGGAGAAGGACGCAAGCTTTGCTATCAGCTTCCCCTATGTCAAGTACCACGATCAGGATACGGACAACGGGCACGAGACAAATGTATCGACCACAACTCCGTTCGCGACGGTCAGCCTGTCCATCAGCAGCGACGGAACAAGCTCGGGTGCGCTCAGCACGCTTTCCTGGGTCTACGATCTCAAGAGCGGAAGCTTGCGGGTCAGCGGCGCGTTTGAAAGCGGCTGGACGCTGACTGCCGGGTGCTATGACGCGGAGGGCCGCCTGCTGCAGACGATGCAGCTCAGCAGCGAGGGAACGCTTACGCTTCCGGCAGACAGCGCGTATATCCGCCTGTTCCTGTTCGACGCATCCAGCCGTCCGGTCTGCGCGTCTGCCGCTGTAAAGGGGTAAGCGTATGAAGCAGATCAGACTTTTACCGCTGCTGCTTGCGCTGGTGCATTGCTAATTCTTTTGCAGGTGTGCTCGCCGCTGCCGAACAGCGCTTGCGCAGCAATTCAACACTGATACACAGCAGGAGACCCATCCGCATTTGCAGACGGATCTCCTGCTTTTTCTATCATTCTGCATTCAGCGCCTCTGCAATCTCCTGCGCAATGCGCTGCCGTTCTTCCTCATTCTCCGCCCGCGCATATCGTTCCAGCGCAGCATCCCGCAGGGCTGCCGCCTGACGGGACCACACCTCGAACTCGCTCTTGGTCATCAGTCCGCTTCTGATGCGGGCAAAATATTTTTTGTAAGCCCGCTGGTGAACCTTCCAGACATCGTTGTTTTCCACCTTGCTTCGGAAACTGCTGCTTGCGCCGATCTCACGGCAGGTCTTGTCGTCCTGCCCCGGCGCAGCTCCGGTGCAATAGGCGTAGGTCGCCCCGGGTTTCTGCAAAAACCAGCACCCGCAGTTGGCGCAGCGCTTCGGCACAAATCCCTTTTGCAGCCCCTTCATGAACTCCACATAAACAAAATCCAGCAGCCGGTCAAAGTACATCTTCTCGACGATCTCGGCTTTTTCCTTCTCGCCGCGGATGCGGTACTGCGTCTTCACCGGCGGCGCGTCTGTCTCAGGGTTTTCACCGAGACTGACGCCGCTGATAAAAGCTTCATATCCGCGCGAACAGATCATCGGGGCCAGAGGAATTTTCTTCTGGCCCTTTTTCTTTTCAAATACTGCGTCGGCAAAAACGCCGTCGAGAAACCACGCATACCGTTCCTGAATCAAACGAATATCGTCGATCTGCTGCTGCATGAACGCGGGCAAATCGTTATCTTCCTGCATCATGAACGCTGCAAAGGCATCCTGTGCGTCTCCGACCGCAAACGCCTCGACCGGCATATCGCCGAAGACACGAAAGTCCTCCAGATACAACCGATAGAGCGGCAGCGAAGCAAGTCCCTTCTTCATGTCCATGTAAGCACGCAGGACATCATCACTTTTTTCTTGAACGGCTGTGTTCAACTGATCCAGCAATTCCTGAAACGGCGCGACATCAAGGTTCAAAACTTCTGTCAGCACTGCTCCATACGGCTGCGGCTCCGGCCTGTCCTCCACCCAATAGGACGATGCACCAAATTCGACCTTGGTGTTTGTCTGCGGTCGATGGAAATCAAATATGTCTTTTCCTAAAACGCCCATAAGCTGTTTCCTCATTCGAGAATGTATTTGTATCGATATAGTGTATCTATTAAAATGATACATTACCTATTTTCAAAAGTCAATCCTTATGTTACGATATCGGTGCGGGAAATCGAAAATAAAAATCACAGCAACAAAATCGAAAGGAGGTGACAGTATGAATAAACTACACACCATCACAGCAGAAGATTTGCAAAACAGGACATATGATCCAACGCCGTTTCTCGTCGACGAACTCATCCCAGAGGGCTTGCATATCCTCGCGGGCGCACCGAAGATCGGCAAGTCTTGGCTGGCATTATGGCTTTGCTTGTGCGTTTCGCAGGGGCAGCCGCTCTGGAATTTCGCAACAACCCAAGGCGAAGTCCTGTATCTCAGCCTCGAAGATTCGTTCCAGCGCATCCAAACACGGCTCTTTGATCTGACCGAGGACGCGCCATCGACGCTGCATTTTGCGATCATGGCTGACACGCTCAAGCACGGGTTGGAACAACAGATCGAGCAGTTCTTGACAGAGCATCCTGACACAAAACTCGTTGTGATTGACACTTTGCAGCGCGTTCGTAGCACAGGAAATGACAGCAATCTGTATGCAAACGACTATCAAGACATCGGGCTTTTGAAACAGCTTGCAGACAAACGGCACATTGCAATTCTCTTGATTCACCATCTGCGGAAGCTCCACGACGACGATCCGATGAACATGATTTCAGGTTCGACGGGATTAAGCGGCGCGGCAGATTCGACCTTTGTTCTCCAGAAAAACTCTCGTCTTGCCAACATTGCCTCCCTGCATTGCACCGGTCGGGACATCCCAGATCGCACATTAAAACTGGAATTTGGCGAGGAAGATCACATCTGGAAGCTGCTTGAAGACAGCAAAACTTGCAGCGGTGCTTCTAGGATTTCAACGCTTCAACTCGTACATCTTTTCTCTGCTTTGCTCCGTACCGATTCTACATATCTCGGCTCACCATCGGCACTGTCTGCGAAGATCGACCCTGACGGCAGCTTCGGCATCACGCCGAAAAAGATCACCCGGCTGGTGCGGGAAAGCGTTGCGGCTCTAAGAGAAAACGGAGTTCTGGTCAAGACCTACCGCAGCAATGGAAAGCGGCTGATCTCGCTCCGAAGTGCCGAAAGTGCCGATCTTCCCACCGTGGAGAAAATCGACCCTATCGACCCTGCGGGTGTGTCGAACGCCCGGAGCGCAACGTGAGGCGCGTGTCGCCGCTGTGTGCGGTTTTTTTCCCCAACTGCGAGTGTGTGCGCAGGAGTGCCGCAAAGCCCCACGTTGCGCCGATGTGCGGGCAACGCGAAAAAGCGCGGGCTCAAAGCGCAGAGAAGCCCCGCCGCGGCGGGAAAAATCCTCCCGTTCGGGAGGAGCCAGCATCGCATTTGGCTAGTCGCCGGTGTCCCGGCGTCCTGCCAAATGCCAAATATCGGGCAGAAGCCCGTACCCACTTCAATGAAAACGGAGGAAACATGAAAAAAGACAAGCAATTCAGCATTCGGATCTCGGAACAGGATTTAGAGACAATCCGCCGAAAAGCAGCGCAGGCGCACATGAGCCAGAGCGATTATGTGACCGCCTGTTGTCTCAGAAAACAGATTGTGATTCTGGACGGACTCAAGGAAGTCCTGCGGCAGCAGAAGGCCATCGGCAACAATCTCAACCAACTGGCTGTGCTGGCGAACATGGGGAAAGTCCAGTTCGCTAATCTGGACTCCGCTGTGCAGGAGTTCGCCAAGATCAACACTGCCCTGCGGGAGTTGCAGGAGGGAGGTGCAGGAAGATCGCAATCGTCCATTTCGTGAACTACAAAAAGGGTACGCAGACGCGCGGCTGCATGAAAAGTGTCATTCGCTACGTTTCCCAACTCAGCAAGACGTTGTGGAATGGACAGCAGCTCGTCAGCGGTATCGGGTGTCAACCGGAAACAGCATTCGATGAATTTCTGAGTACGAAACTGCTGCACCACAAGGATGGCGGCGTGATGTTTTACCACATGGTACAGAGTTTTCCAAAAGGTGCAGACGTTGACCCGCGCACGGCACACGAAGCGGCACGCAGGCTCGCCGGATATTTCGAGGGCTACGAGGTTCTGGTTTGTACGCATACCGATCGGGAACACATTCATTCCCACTGTATCATCAACAGTGTGAATTTTGAAACCGGCAAAAAAGTGCACATGGCGGACGAACAGATTCAGGAGCTGTGCATCCGCAATGACCAGATCTGTGAAGAACTGGGACTGCCGAAATTCCAGAGAGATGAGCAGCGAAAGACACAAGGAATGTCCAACGCAGAATACTATACGGCATCTAAAGGCGAGAGCTGGAAGTTCGAGCTGATGCGCGTGATCGACGAGTGTATGCGCTGCGCCGGGAATCGTGAGGAATTTCTGGCGCTGCTCCGCTCTGAGGGTTACGATGCCACATGGACGGACAGTCGTAAAAATATTACTTACACGACACCGGACGGACGCAAATGCCGTGACAGCAGACTACACATAGGAAAATATTTGAAGGAGAATATGGAGGCGGAATTTGGATACAGAACGGAGAATGACAACACAAGAAATGTTGACGCAGCACAAAAAGCTGATGGACGAGGCGCAACGGCTGGAACCCAGCGTGATGGTCACGGAGCGGAACTGGAACGCGATGCTCAAAATGCAGCACGATCTGTTTCAGCAGCAGATGCAGCTGGACGCGGACTTGAAAACGCTCCTGACGCGGGAGGACGCACAGACCGCATTGAACGAGATGCAGGAGAGTACAGAAAAATTCGAGAAACAGGCTGGGAGCCTGAACGAGAGGTATTCTTCCGCCTGCAAAGAGCTGACAGACAGTACGCAGAAATCTATGACAATGATTTTGACCGATACGAAGAACCAACTTACGGATACGGTTCAGGACGCGAAGAAGAAAATTCACCTGTGCGCGTGGATCTCGATTACGGCGGTGATCTTGTGCGCGGCGCTGTGCGTCTTGGTCGTGCTGTGGAGCAGATGACGGATGATGCGCCGCAGCACGACACAGCGACTATGCCAACGCACATCGACAGCAAGCGCCGCAAAAAGCTCCGGCAAAAGAAAACCGCCCTCGGTCACGCCGAGGACGATCATGTGGATTGGACAATGGAACAGCACTTATAAAAACAGCCTCCAGTGGGAGGCAGAAAGGAAGCCTATGAAAAAGGACTGGGAGATTTATCGGGACACCGGTATTCTCGGCGGATACATACCGGAGCAGGCAAAGCTTCGGAGAACAGAGGACGGCGAAGTCGCAACTGTTTTCCGGGACACAACAACACGTATAGAGGGAGACTGCATCGCAAAACAGCGCGAGATGTTGATCGGCAGCAAACGGTTCTGTATCACGTCTGTATTTCCGGCAGAGCCGTCTGCGACGGCAACGGACAAGCTGCTCGCATACATTGATGCGGAACTGAAAAAAGAAGCGCACAGCGCGTGAGGTTCTCATAGACTTGTGCCAGCCGGTGCGGTATACTTGCCTTACCGTACCGGCTTGCCCCACAGAAAAGGAGGTTACAATGGCAAGCCAAAAGCAACAATACACCATTCTCTATGGGCGGCTCAGTCAGGAGGATGAACGCGCTGGCGAATCGAACAGCATTCTGCACCAAAGAGAACTGCTTGAAAGCTACGCACAGGCCAAGGGGTTTGAAAACACACTGTTCCTTGCGGATGACGGTTACTCAGGAACAAATTTTGATCGTCCCAGCTGGAAGAAGATCATAGAAATGATCGAAGCTGGTGAGGTGTCTACCCTGATCGTTAAAGACACATCACGCCTTGGCCGCGAGTACCTGCAGGTCGGTTCCTACATGGAAATTTATTTCCCGCAGAAGAACGTGCGGTTCATTGCAGTCAACGACGGTGTAGATTCTGCGGTGGAAAGCAGCAATGATTTTAACCCCATCCGCAACTGGGCAAACGAACTCCATGCAAAAGATACGAGCCGGAAGGTTCGCGCCGTCAAGAAACTGCAGGCGGAACGCGGCGAACGGCTGGGCGGCAAGCCGCCCTACGGCTACAAGACGTCCGAAGCAGACCCGACGCATCTGGAACCTGACGCAGAGGCCGCAGAGGTCGTCCGGCAGATCTTTACCCTCTGTGCTTCCGGGAAAGGACCGAGCCAGATCGCGCGGATTCTGACAGAACAGAATATCCTGACACCGGCAAATTACTACTTCCAGAAAACCGGGAAAACGCACCATGGGCGCGATCCGCTCCGGCCATGTGCGTGGTCCGGCACAACAGTCAGCGACATTCTCGGCAACCTTGTATATCTGGGACACACGGTCGGCCTGCGGCGGACCACGATCTCCTACAAGAACAAGACGATCGTGCAGCGGCCAGAGAGCGAACAATTTCTGGTGGAGAACACTCATCCGCCGCTCATCTCACAGGAGCAATGGCAGATCGTGCAGGAGGTGCGCCAGCATAAAAAGCGGACCGCAAAACAAATGGACGAACCAAATCTCTTCTCCGGTCTGGTATTCTGTGCAGATTGCGGAAAGCCAATGGTGCTGCATCGTGCCACGACCATGAAAAAGCTGGAGTACAATTTCAAGTGCTATACCTACGGCAAGAAAGGAAAAACTGCCTGCAGCGCGCACCACATCCGGGAATGTGATCTCACGCAGATCGTTCTGGATGATCTCCGACGGGTCACACATTTCGCCCGAATGAAGGAGCGGC
>OHPL01001782.1_pt1 | contig 10528 bp, 7 predicted proteins | sample 1577711 | NCBI WGS metagenome assembly OHPL01 (sample SAMEA3879538, study PRJEB24766) | human gut metagenome | biome: human-associated habitat; feature: feces | place: USA | collected 1985/1987
TATTTTATGGAATATCATATACTGACTATCTGTTTAGTTTACCTATGGGTGCAGGCAAGACCTACTTAATGGCAGCGTTTATCTATCTTGATTTATACTTTGCTCTTAACGAGCCGACAAATCCTGCTTTCGCTCACAACTTTATCATTTTTGCACCGTCGGGCTTGAAATCCTCTGTTGTGCCGAGCCTTAAAACGATTCAGAACTTTAACCCTTCGTGGATTATTCCTGAACCTGCGGCAACCGATATTAAGCGTATTATCTCTTTCGAAGTGCTGGATCAGGGGAAGACTTCCAACAAGTCGAACAAAACCAAAAACCCGAATGTTCAGAAGATTGCAAATCACCAGCCACTCTCCGAGCTGTTTGGCTTAGTTGCTGTTACCAATGCAGAAAAAGTCATTCTCGACCGAATTCAAGAAAAGAATGGTCAAATTAGTCTATTTGAAGAACGTGACGATGAAAAGGATAGACAAGCAAATGAACTTCGCAATCTAATCGGCAAATTGCCCTCACTTTCTATTTTCATTGATGAAGTGCATCACGCCGTCAGTGACGAAATAAAGCTTCGTGCCGTTGTTACAAAATGGGCACAGAATAATACTGTAAATTCCGTCATTGGTTTTTCCGGCACGCCTTATCTTGAAAAAACCGAGAAATTCAAAGTCGGAGATTCTCTTTCTGTTGGTACAGCTGAGATTACAAATATCGTTTATTACTATCCTCTTATTGACGGTGTAGGTAATTTTCTAAAACGTCCCGTCGTTAAGATTGCAATTATTGCTGATAGTAATTTGATTATTGAAAAAGGTGTTCGTGAGTTCCTTGATACATACAAGGATACCGTTTATGCCAATGGCTTGACTGCTAAACTCGGTATTTATTGCGGTACTATCGAAAAGTTAGAAGAAATAGTCTATCCATTGGTATCTCGTATTGTTGCAGAATACGGTTTGGAAACAGATGTAATACTTAAATTTCACAAAGGAAATAAGCAGTATAAAATGCCTGCCGACAGCCAAATGCAGTTTGATATTCTGGACAAGTCCATTTCAAAGATTCGCATTGTCCTGCTCGTTCAAATCGGCAAAGAAGGTTGGGATTGCCGCAGTCTTACCGGTATTGTCCTTTCACAAGAGGGAGATTGCCCTACGAATATGGTTTTGCAAACTTCCTGCCGTTGCTTGCGTCAGGTTATAAAAGGTATGCCCGAAACAGCGCTTATCTATCTGAACGAAAGCAATGCAGACAAGCTGAATATGCAGCTTGAACAGCAACATCACATCTCTCTCAAAGAATTTTCTTCTGCTGATAATAGTAAAACGGCACTAAGACGATACAACCGTATGGATCGTTTAAAGTTGCCAAAGGTTGACTTCTACCAGCTTAAAATAAATTATGATACTCTGACAGTGGAAAAAGCTGATCCTTCAAACGCAATTGCGTCTTCGACTGATTCAGCACACATTGCAGATAGTATAATTAAAACTACAGACCTTTCAAGGGACGAAAGCAAAACCAGTATCCATATTGATGACACGGAATACGGTACTGAGCCAGCTACATTCAATTCTTGGGTATACGGAATTATGAAAGGTGGTTTTGGCTATCCTGCTGTTGAAAAGCTGATGCAGTATGCCGAGCAGTTAAAGTCAGTATATCAGAAAATCACCTATGAAAAAGATGGCTCACGTTATTATAGTTCCAAATACAATCGCAAATCAGTAGAAGCAAATATTCGCAAAGCTTTCTGCGATAAGCTTGACTTTAATACTACTGAAGAACTAATTCCCGAAGAAGCTAATCTCTTGAATATTGCAAACTTCAAATCTGAAGTTTATACCGAAAAGCCGAATGAATATTATCCTACACATAATGTAGTAGAAAACATTATCAAGGATGATGAGGGCAAGCTGAAACTTGATTCTAAAATGGAAGATACCATTCGATTCCTTGAAGAATCCGGCAATGCAGCTATTGCAGCAACACTTAGATCACAGAATACATCTCATAAAAACAAAGATCGCTCATTCCATTATCTGCCTTATCATACAGATAGCGGTTTTGAGCAGACATTTTTAAAAGAAGTTCTGTCCTTTGATGAAATTGAGAAACTCGGTTTAGAGGTCTACTATAACGGCGACCGTGCTATGACTGAATTCAAAATCAAATGTTATAAGCAAAACGGCGGCAAGTGGAACTATGTTGGTGTTTATACACCTGACTTTCTGATAATCAAGCGTAAAGACGGCAAGATTCATAAAATTATTGTTGTAGAAACAAAGGGCGAGATTTACGCTAACGACCCCACATTTAAGGATAAGAAAACCTTTATGGAAACCGAGTTTTCAAAACAGAATAATACTGCATTTGGCTATGAACGCTTTGACTATCTGTATTTGGAAGATACGCTGCCTGAGAAGGATAGATTGGCATTAACTTATCAAAAAATCTGTGAGTTTTTTAAGGAGGTATAATTTTGGATTTTATTGATTACAGAAAAGCTCTTGGTTTGTCTTTCAAAGACAAAGACAAAAAAGAACTGTTCATTAAGCGAATCGGTGTCTATATGCAATCAGCAGAAAACTGTCCGTTTGAGGAGCAAGATGAAATCAACTTCTCTTATATGATTGGTGAAGACTACCTCCTTGCTAATATTGATCTTCTCGAAGTACATTTTGAAAATGATCCGATAGGTTTACAAAGGGCGTGGTTATATCTTTCAAAACGAACAGAAACATTTGAAGACTTCTTGTCTTGCGTTGTTGCTCTAATCAATACTTACGGTGGAAAAAAGACGGATAAGAAAGCTATTATCTCCAGTGTAAAAAAGGCACTTATGGATAGTCACATAGAGTTTGAACTCATTGAAGATTTCGACGGTATTTTCATCTTCTCAAAGGGTGCTAAAGAACTCGATGATGCTCTTGTATCTGAACCGCTTGAATGGCTGAAAGAATATCCACAAGCCCACAAAACATATTGCATAGCATTAAGACAATACTCTGATGGTGAATTTATTAGAGATACTGCTGATAACTTGAGAAAAGCATTAGAAGAATTTTTACAAGAATTTCTCGGTAATGATAAAAACCTTGAAAATAACAAGAATGAAATATGCAAATATTTGGGAGAACAAGGAGTTGATGCTGGTATAAGTGGATTATTTCAGCCATTAATTAATGCATATAAAAATATTAACGACAGAATAGCTAAACATCATGATAAAGTAGATGAAAAACTGTTGGAATTTCTGCTATATCAAACAGGGGTGCTTATCAGAATGGTTATATCAGTAAAAAATGCGGAGGAAGAAGAATGAAACGTGATATGGATTTGGTTCGGTTAATACTTTTAGAAATTGAGAAAAAGTATGTTTCGACAGCAATTTTTGATTTAAACATAGAAGGTTACGATATGGCAACAGTTGCATATCATTGCAAAATAATGCACGAAGCTGGTTTGTTGTCTGATTATAAAGCTCAATATGCTGATGACACTATTTGTTTTTTTTGTGTAGGTTCTCTTACTTGGGAAGGCAATGACTATTTGGACAAAGTGAGAGATAACACTATTTGGAAAAAAACAAAAGATGTAATTACGCAAAAAGGGTTACCACTTGTGTTTGATACGATAAAAACAATCTCAACTGCTTTTATAACAGCAACTGCAGAAGGTGTTGCAAATTCCATTCTCAAAAATGGAGGAATCCAATAATGCCAATTAAATACGTGCCATTTATACCGGAGCCGGTGGAAGGGCAAGCCGTACTCGGTAATTTTAACAGAATACTCAAATACAGAGGTGTTGATGAGACCTCTAAGGTTTTAGAACGTGGTATGCCTTTGTACGAAATGGAAAAGCAGGAAACTGTGGGTGAAAATGCCGACGGTAATATGGTAATCCGAGGCGAATGTGTTTCCGCTTGTGCTTATCTTAAAGAGCAGGGCATTCAGGTTGACCTTGTGTACATTGATCCTCCTTTTGCAAGTGGCGCAGACTATGCCAAGAAAGTATATATCCGCCGCAATCCCAAAGTTGCTGAAGCCATAACAAAAGCCGAAAAAGAACTTGACATTGACGAACTGAAAGCCTTTGAAGAAAAGATGTACGGCGATGTTTGGGATAAGAAAAAGTATCTCAATTGGATGTACGAAAATCTGATGGCTATTAAATCCGTAATGAGCGAAACTGCGTCTATCTATGTGCATCTTGATTGGCATATGATTCATTATGTAAAAATACTTATGGATGAAGTCTTCGGGGAAGATAACTTTCAACGAGAAATTGTTTGGGATATATCTGTACTTTCAGGATTTAAAACGTTAGCTCCTAACTGGGTAAGAGGTCACGATACCATACTTTATTATTCAAAATCTGAAGATAGAGTGTTTAATAAACTAAGACAACCACATACAAAGGAATACCTCGACTCGTTTGATAAAGTTGATGAAAATGGACGATACTATATGATTGCACATGGTACAACAAGATATCGTGATGAAGTAGAAGCTAAGGGAAAACCATTTGGCGATGTATGGAACGACATTATGTCTTTCCAGCAGCAGCCTACGTCTGATGAGAAAGTAGATTATGCTACTCAAAAGCCCACTTCTCTGCTTGAAAGAATAATCAATGCTTCATCTACTGAAGGAATGATTGTTGCTGACTTCTTTGGTGGAAGTGGCACTACTGCTGCTGTTGCAAATAAACTCGGCAGAAAATTTATTCATTGCGATATCGGCATCAATTCCATTCAAACTACCCGTGACCGTTTAAAAGCGGACGGAGCAGAGTTTGATGTGCTTGAAATAAAGGACGGTGTTCAGCTTTATCGCAATCCTGTTCAGACGATGGATAAAATCAAGTCGCTGATACCAGGACTCAAAAATGAGGATTCTCTTGATTCTTTTTGGGAGGGGGCTATTTCCGATAGTAAGCTCGGAATTATCCCTGTTTATGTGCCTAATCTTATGGACAGCACGTTAAAACTGCTTGATAAAGTTACAATGAACCGTATCATTCATCAGGCTATCCCTGATTTAGATAGTAATATCAAGAAAGTTATCGTATATTACATTGACATAACCGATGAAAATGAGATTCAGAAGTTCATCAAAGATGATGATAGCATAAATATTGAAATTGAACTTCGTGACCTCAAAACAATTCTTGATGATGTAATTATAGGAGATTATGCAAAGTTCCACGTCGAAGAAACTCATGAGGATCTTTTAGGCGGATATGCTGTTGTCATTGATAAATTCATCAGTGACCGTGTACTTTCTAAAATATCTGAATTCAATCAAAAGGCATTTCTTATTTCTTCAAAAAAGAAACCTTATAAACCTGTTGAAATCAGCGAGGACGGCTTGGAATTAATTGAATTCTTAAGTGTTGATTGCACTGCATCTGAGGGCGAATGGCATTCCGAAAGCGAAATAAAAATCGATAAGAACGGTTATGTAATCGTCAACGGCAATAAAACCAAAGATTTCTGGGATGGATGCATTCGCTGTGAAAAAAAGCCTCTTCGTCTTAAGATTCGCAATATTTGTGGTGATGAAACTATATGGTCAGTCTATCATTAAATGACTAACAGTAGTAAAATTTTCTTTTATTAATTCCAACAGAAAGCAAATAATATTAAGTCAAGAAAAATCATAATTTTAGAGATTTTTCTTGACTTAACTATTATATAGTGGTATAATAATATCCAACCAAGCACAAACTATACCCGAAGGGAATGATATAATGAAACGAAAGATAACCGAACAGCTTGTAAACTGGAAAAACAGTCCTTCACGAAAGCCACTGATTCTTAATGGCGCAAGACAGGTAGGAAAAACATTTATCCTGCGTGAGTTTGGCAGGGAAAACTACAAAAACGTTGTTTATATTAATCTTGAAAGCAATGAAACAGCAGCATCTATGTTTGAAGGTGATATTATTCCCAATCGTCTTATAAAATGCCTTGAAGCAGAGGTTGGAGAAAGAATTTTCCCAAACGAAACTCTTATCATATTTGATGAGATTCAATCCTGTGAGCGAGCTGTTACATCATTAAAGTATTTCTGCGAAGAAACACCAGAATACCATATAGCAGCCGCTGGAAGCCTGTTGGGTGTTGCTATAAATCGGAACAAAACTTCATTTCCAGTTGGAAAGGTAAATGTTATTCAGCTTTATCCTATGGATTTTGAGGAGTTTTTGTGGGCAACTAATAATGATTTGCTTTGTGATGAAATTAAACGCTGTTATGAGTCAACAGAGCCAATGAATGATGCTTTGCATAAAAAAGCTATTGACCTATATCACGATTATCTTATTGTGGGAGGTATGCCAGAAGCGGTAAAATGCTTCGTTAATACTAATTCGTATATAGATGTAAACCTGGTACAAACCAATATTATAGACAATTATACTGCTGATATGGCAAAATATGCAAGTAACACAGAAGCTGTCAAGATAAGAGCCTGCTATAATTCAATTCCTACACAACTCGCTAAAGATAATAAAAAATTTCAATATAAAATTGTTCAGAAAGGTGGCTCTGCATCAATTTTCGGTGCATCACTTGATTGGCTGAAACAAGCAGGAGTAATACTTGAATGTCAGCGTGTTGACCAGGGTACACAGCCTCTGGCCGTATATGCCGACCAAACTGCTTTCAAAATCTATATGTCCGATGTTGGTTTGCTTGTTAATAAGTCCAAAATGTCGGTGAATACAATAATTACAGGCGAATCAAACATCTTTATGGGTGCTGTAACGGAAAATTATGTAGCACAGCAGCTTGCGGCAAAGAACTACCCATTGTACTATTGGACGGTTTCAAACTCACAGGCGGAACTTGATTTTGTATTGCAGAAGGACGATAAAATCTATGCCATAGAAGTGAAAAAAGGAGAACACGTCCGTTCAAGGAGTCTTAGTGTATTCAAGCAAAAGTATTCTCCCGATTATGCAATTAGATTTTCGCAAAAGAACTTCGGCAGGACGGATGATGTTATTTCTGTTCCGTTATATGCGACGTTTCTGATATAGGTTTTCAAAGCAAAAGTGTAATACACAAGTAATACACAATTACAATTTTAAATCTGTATTTCAGCGGAACAATGTTGCTGTTGAAGAAGCTATGAAGGCGTAAGAAACAACGTACCTACGTCATTTAACGAATAAAAAAGCTCCTCTTGGTCAATTCCAAGGGGAGCTTTTTGTATGTTTATATGATGCGGCTATCGTTCGCCGCTTGCTTACAAAAATATAAGCAGATAAAAACTCCTCTCTGCCGATTTCGACGGAGAGGAAAATTTTTATTCACCTATCATATTCAAAAAATATTCGTGTACAAAGGTGTCATCGTTAAGTTCAGGGTGAAAAGCGATAGCAAGCTGCTTGTTGTACCGTACCGCAGCTGTCTTGCTGTCAACGACCGAAAGCACTTCCGTCTTTCCGTGATCGCTCGCATAAGGTGCGCGGATAAAGGTCATATGAACGCTTTTTCCTGCAAAATCAGCCTCCGCGAAAAAGCTGCCGAGCTGTCTGCCGTAAGCATTGCGCTTTACAGTGAAAGGCATCGTGCCGAAGCATGGTTCTTCGCCGCCGTCTATCTTTTCGGCGAGGAGTATCATTCCCGCGCAAGTGCCGAAAACAGGCAGACCATTCTGTATCTTTTCTTTGAGCGGCTCATAAAGTCCAAGCTCATGAAGAAGCTTTTTCTGAACTGTGCTTTCGCCGCCCGGAATTATCAAACCGTCAAAGCTGCGGTCGATGTCGGGAAGCTGACGTATCTCGAAGCACTCCGTTCCAAGCTGTGAAAGCTTTTTTTCGTGTTCGATAAATGCGCCCTGAAGCGCAAGCACACCGATAACAGGCTTACTCATTACTTGCCTCTTTCTGCCATAAGGAGTGCGATCTCCTGCTCGTTGATGCCGACCATTGCTTCGCCGAGGTCTTCGGAAAGCTCTGCAAGAAGCTTTGCATCGTTGAAGTTCGTAACTGCCTTAACTATCGAAGCTGCGCGCTTTTCGGGATTGCCCGACTTGAAAATTCCCGAACCTACGAAAACGCCCTCTGCACCGAGCTGCATCATAAGCGCTGCATCGGCAGGAGTTGCAACGCCGCCTGCGGCAAAGTTTACAACGGGGAGCTTTCCGTTTTCGGCAACATATTCAACAAGGTCAAAGGGTACACGAAGTTCCTTTGCAGCCTCGAAAAGCTCGTCCTTTGACATTGAAGTGAGCTTGCGGATTTCGCTCTGCATCATTCTCATGTGACGAACAGCCTGAACAACGTCGCCCGTGCCCGGTTCGCCCTTGGTTCTTATCATAGATGCACCTTCGTTGATACGGCGGAGCGCTTCGCCGAGGTCTTTCGCACCGCAAACGAACGGAACATCGAATTCGCGCTTGTTGATGTGATATTTGTCATCGGCAGGGGAGAGAACTTCCGATTCATCGATGTAGTCGATCTCGATCGCTTGCAGGATCTGTGCCTCTGCGAAATGACCGATACGGCACTTTGCCATTACAGGAATGGAAACGGCATTTTGGATCCCCTTTATCATCTTGGGGTCGCTCATTCTTGAAACACCGCCTGCCGCTCTTATGTCAGCAGGAATTCTTTCAAGTGCCATTACAGCGCAAGCGCCTGCAGCTTCTGCGATCTTAGCCTGCTCGGGAGTGGTAACGTCCATAATAACGCCGCCCTTGAGCATCTGCGCGAGGTTTTTATTCAATTCATATCTTACGTTTGCCATATTGATTATCCTTTCTCTATCGGAACGGTAAGTTTATGCCTTTATTATAGGAAAATTTTTTCGCACGGTCAAATTATGTCGTGAACGTTTTATTTTGTACAAAAACATAATTGATGCATAAATTACGATAGTTTGGACTTTGGTAAAATGTGAAAAATGACAATGAAATAACAACAGCAATTTGTTGCTGGAAAGCTTACTGTCAAAACTTACAAAATCTATCGGTAAAGATATGGATAAGTTGTCAGAAATGCAGAATAATACTAAACACCAATAAAATACAGGAAAAAATCTGCGCCGAAATCCAATATATTCAAGATTGTCGGCCTGATTTTTTCCAAATTTTAAATGGTGTTTAGTATAAACCTTAACGGGAGGAATTTTAAAATGAAAGAAATGAGCAAGGACGCAAAGATCGAGACCAAATGCCTGCACGCAGGCTATTCGCCAAAGAACGGCGAGCCGCGCGTTGTGCCTATCGTACAGAGCACAACTTATGTCTATGATTCTACGGACGATGTTGCCGCTGTTTTTGACGACCCTACAAAGAGCCTTATCTACTCACGCTTTGAAAACCCCACGACCGATGCGGTCGAAAAGAAGATAGCCGCTCTCGAGGGCGGTGCTGCGGCTATGTGTACATCAAGCGGTCAGGCGGCTTCGCTTTTGTCTATCCTCAATATTCTCGAAGCAGGCGACAGCTTTATCGCTTCATCGGCGATTTACGGCGGAACGATAAACCTCTTCGGCTTCACACTCAAAAGAATGGGCATCGAGTGTATATGGGTGAACTCCGATGCGAGCGAGGACGAGATCAACGCCGCATTCAAGGACAACACTAAGGCTGTTTTCGGCGAAACTATCGCAAACCCTGCGCTCAACGTATTCGATATCGAAAAATGGGCAAACTGCGCTCACGCACACGGCGTTCCGCTCATCGTTGACAATACATTCGCAACGCCTGTCCTTTGCAGACCTATCGAATGGGGCGCAGATATCGTTGTACACTCCACCTCTAAGTATATGGACGGTCACGCAGTTCAGGTCGGCGGAGTTATCGTTGACAGCGGCAAATTCAACTGGGCGAACGGAAAGTTCCCTTGTATGACCGAACCCGATGAAAGCTACCACGGCATTGTTTATACTGAGAAATACCCTGCCGCACCTTATATCACAAAGGCAAGAATGCAGCTTATGCGTGATTTCGGCTGCTATCCCGCAGCAAATTCATCGTTCCTGCTCAATCTCGGACTGGAAACACTCGCAGTAAGAATGCCGAAATACTGCGAGAACGCACTCAAAGTCGCAAAATTCCTCCAAACGAGCGATAAGGTCGAGAGCGTGTTCTATCCTGCGCTTGAAGGCAACAAGTATAAGGCTCTCGCAGATAAGTACCTCCCACTCGGCACGAGCGGCGTAATTTCCGTTTCGATAAAGGGCGGCAGAGATAACGCAGTGAAGTTCATGGACAGCTTAAAGCTCGCATCGAACGAGGTACACGTTGCCGATATCCGTACCTGCGTACTTCACCCTGCGTCCGCAACGCACAGACAGCTTTCCGATGAACAGCTCGCCGCAGCAGGCATCGACGGCGGACTTATCCGTCTTTCGGTCGGACTTGAAAATGTTGACGACATCATCGCAGATGTAAAGCAGGCACTTGATAATATATAATTATGAATTCGGAATGCGGAATTCGGAATTATTTTTGTAATGCGAAGCCAACTAAAGTTTACGTCCACGCTTTTTAAAGGGTGGCAGGGGTCA
>OHPL01001793.1_pt1 | contig 10499 bp, 8 predicted proteins | sample 1577711 | NCBI WGS metagenome assembly OHPL01 (sample SAMEA3879538, study PRJEB24766) | human gut metagenome | biome: human-associated habitat; feature: feces | place: USA | collected 1985/1987
AACGGGATGTCCAGTTTTTTTGCGACCAGCTCGGCGAAGACGCGGTCGTCGTGCCACGGGCAGTCGCCCTCGAGCGTTCCCGTCGTGTCGTGCCAGTTGATCATGAACAACCCCACGACGTCATGCCCCTGCTGTTTGAGCAGGTAGGCGGCGACCGATGAATCCACGCCGCCCGAAAGTCCGATTACGACACGTGCCATATTATGGGATAAAAGCGATTAAGTTATTCAAAGCATGCACCGCGACCACCAGCCAGAACGCCTGTGCAAAACCGCGCCGTTCGAGTCGGCTCAAGTAGGCGAAAGCCCAGACCAGCCCGACGAAGAGCATGCAGACTGCATAGATCGGGCTCGCGGCGTGTCCGCAGCCGAACAGGATGCCCGAAACGGCGATCGGCAGGAGGAATGATGCCGGGGCAACCCAACGTACGAGCCGGATGACCAACGCCTGGGCTATCAGCGTTTCGAACAGCGGCGCAAGGATTACGGCGACGAACCAACCGATGCGTTCGGCGCGGTCGGAATCCATATCGGCGTCGTCGATGCCCGCGGTGAGCCCGAGCAGCAGGACGGCGAACCTCCACCATGCCATGTGTCCCAATGCTATGCGCCAGCGGTGCAGGAAGCGGGGCATACGGCGGGTGTTTGTCGGGCGTAGCGGTTTCATGGGTGTTACAGGTCGAGCAGCCCTTCGGGCAGCACCAGTTTCATCGTGCGCCCCTCGAAGTCGATATGGGCGATGAACTCCTCGGCGGCGGGGACGAGTACCGTGCGGCCGCCGATCTCCAATTCGAAAAGCGGGTTGGCGTCGCTGTCGTAGTAGTCCGTGACCGAACCCGTGAAGGCGGCCGCTCCCTTTGCGCCGTCCGCGCCCGCTTCGGTGCAGGTCACGGCGAAGCCGATCAGGTCTTCCAGGTAGAATTCGTCGTCGTCCTCCTCTTCGCATTCGATACGGAATTCAAGCCCGACGAGCTCCTGAGCCCGGCGCTCGGTGTCGAAATCGGCGAATGAGGCCACGGCGCCCGAGGTGCCGCGGCGTTCGAAGCGCTCGCAGTAGAGCGGCACCTCGAGGGCGTCGATCGTGACCAGCAGCGGGGTGCCGGTATCGAATTCCTCCGGGAAATCGGCATAGAGCGACAGCATCACACCGCCGTCGGTGCCGAAAAGCCTGTTGATCCTGCCTGCGGGAATAGTAACGCTCATATCGGTTCGTTTTTTTCTCTTATGTCCGTATCGCGGTGCGGAACGGGGGAAGCGGGTATCCCGGCCGCTCCGTTACACCCGGCCCCGCTGTGCTGCCGCCTTGTCGTGCCGTGCAGCGCCTCGCTGTGCCTTGCCGGACGATTCCCGCACGGGATGCGCCCGCGTGGGAACTATCTGCAAAAGTAATGAAAAAAACCGGTAAACCTCCCGTTGCGGGAAATTTACCGGGATTCCGGAAAGAAGCTTTCCTGGTGTTATTCTGCGGCAGGAGCCTCTGCTGCGCCCTCTGCGGGAGCCTCGGCAGCTTCGGCGGCGGCAGCCTCCTCGGCCTCTTTGGCAGCAGCTGCGGCAGCGGCCTGCTTCTCGGCGATGGCCTTTGCGCGCTCCTCCTTGATCTTGGCTTCGGCAGCCAGGCGTGCTTTCTCGGCCGACTTGGCATCCGTGGCGAGCTTGTTGCTCTTGGCCTCGATCTTGCCGGCCTTCTCGCTCAGCCATTTGTTGAAGCGGGCTTCGGCTTCGGTCTCCGAGAATGCGCCCTTGGCGACACCGCCTAACAGGTGCTTCTTGTATAATACGCCCTTGTACGAGAGGATAGCCCGACAAGTATCCGTAGGTTGTGCGCCTTTCTGTAACCAACCCAATGCTTTCTCGAAGTCGAGGTCGATCGTAGCAGGATTCGTGTTGGGGTTGTAGGTACCCAACTTTTCGATGAATTTACCATCACGTGGCGCTCTGCTATCTGCGGCAACGATGTGGTAGAAAGCGAAACCTTTCTTACCGTGGCGTGCCAGACGAATTTTAACAGCCATTTGCTATAAAAATTTTTAAGTAAAATAATAAACGCTACCCACTTCCGGGGCTTTCAGGGGAGCAAAGGTAGCAACAAAAAACGGAATTGCCAAATCTGCCGGGAAACAAAATGGATCAAATTGGTAAAAGATGGGGTGTCCGGTCGTATTCGGCTGCTTTGCAGAAGCGGACAGGTGCAGTGAAGGCGGTTGCGATCAGGGCGGTACGGCTTGGCGTAACCGCCGATTTGCCGTTGATAAATCCCGAGTTTGGAGCACTCTTCGGATCGCACTGATCGTCTTCGGTGAAGGTTAATTCTTCGTAGTATAATTCCCCCAGACGCCGCTTTCATCCTGTCAGTTATGGTAGAATCTGATTCGAGCGAGTCCATATCGTCGGGAATCTGCGTTTGGCAATTTTTGCAGACGGGGTGCGGTCGTCGATTAAATCGTTGTATTAACTATTTGATACCTTGCTGGATAAGAGGTAAAACTTGTCGTGTTGCTTGCATAAGCGAGGATTTTGTATTACCTTTGCTGCGCTGTGCGATTATGTGCTGCAAACGATGGTTCCGTAGCTCAGTTGGATAGAGCAACAGCCTTCTAAGCTGTGGGTCGAGCGTTCGAACCGCTCCGGAATCACTTGAGAAAAACGATGAAAGATCCGCTAAACAATAACTGTTTAGCGGATCTTTCGTTGTCATGGTGTGCCGGGCTTGTGAGAGGATTCGCCAGGGACCGAAGATGAACGGAGCCGTGTAATCCGGCAGTGCGTTGTCTGAAAAAAGCTCTGGCCGATTTTCCGGTCGGCCGTCTGAATGTTGCGGGCAGTGTCTGAAGTATGTAAATATCGGTATTGTTATCGGGTTATCGTCCGTTTCCAGACGGTTTTGTTGCCACAGTTGTCCGTGACGGTCAGTTGGAGCGTGTAGCTCCGGCCTTTCGGGGTGCGGGAGTCGTCGAAGGTGTGGGTAATGGTGCCCTGCATCGGATTGCGTTCGAGCAGGATCCACTCCCCGTCGAGTGTGGCCGTATAGCTGCCTATGCCGGAGAAGTTGTCTCGCAGGCGGAAGGTGATGCTGCGCGTTCTGATCGGCTCTCCGGCTTTGAAGCGGGGCTCGATGCGTGGCGGAACGGTGTCGGCCACCACGCAGAAGTCGCCCAATGTGCGGGTCGAAAGGGTGACGGCGCCGTTTTTATATTTTCCTCCGGCATAGGAAACCTTCCCTTTGCGGACGAAACCCAGGGTGGTGTGGGGTTGTAAGTTCTGAGGAACATATGCCCGGATCGTAACCGTAGCCGCCGTATGCAGAGGCGTGTCGTAATCGAGGATCGAATAGAGGGGAGAGAGGACGGCGACCGACGGTGCGGCGGCGAATTGGGCCGGGCGGCTCGACTGACTGAAAAAGAGCGGTTCGTAGAAGACGCCGGCGGGGATGTGAACCGATGCCTCTCCCGCTGTATGCGAGAAGGGCCGGCGGTTATCGACGATGAGAGCCGTCGAATCGCATACGGCGCGAAAATCCCGCTGCGCAGGCTGTCGGATCGTCCGGAATTCGAGTATCGAACGGTTGCCGCTGTCGTCTTCGGCTTCGATGCGGATCTGCTGGCTCTGGCCTTCCGAAGGAGTCAGCAGGGCCTGGTTTTTCAAGACGGGGTAGAAATCGTCGATGCAGCCGTCGAGTCGGGTGAGGCGGATCACTTCGTTGCGCGAGGCGACCTGCATGGGGTAGTGGGTGACGGCGTTGCAGTAGCGGGTCTGGTCGAAGGCGAAGCCGTCGATACGAAGTTCGAAGATCGGATCTTCGTCTGCAAATTCACGTATGCGCCAGAGTCCGAATGTGTTGGATACGTCGTTTTTGCGGTCGGTCGTCTCCAGGATGAAGTAACCTCGGCCGCCGACGGAGAGTGCTCCTTCCTGTTTGAGCGCATAGCGTCCGGGTGTTTTTTCGACCAGCTCGACGGGGCGGGGCCGGGCGTGCACCGGGACACCGCGCACGCTGTCCACCTCGACGTAGTAGAGTTTCACCAGGCGCGGCGGAATGTCGTCGCGGGTGCGGATCACGCCGCTGGAAATGGTGTTGAGGGTCCGCTGCGTGCGGGAGTCGCGGATCTCGAAATGCAGGTGCGGGCCTGCGGACGAGCCTGTATTTCCCGACCAGGCGAACTGTTCGCCCTGCTTGAGCGGAAACCGGTCGGCCGGGGGATAGAGATTGATGCTGTTTCGCCGGGTGCGGTAACGCTCCTCGTGTACGTATTTTTCGATGTCGTCGCGGAACTTCGAGAGGTGCCCATATACGGAAGTCGTGCCGTTGGGATGGGTGATGTAGATGGCGCGTCCATAGCCGCCCGGCGTGACGGCGATGCGTGAGATATATCCGTCGGCCGTGGCGAGTACGGGTTTTCCCGTTACGCCGTCGGTTTTGATGTCTATGCCCGAATGGAAGTGGTTGGGACGCATTTCGCCGAAGTTGGCGGAGTAAAGCCCGGCCACGTCTCGCAGGGGAAAGATGTAATCTTCCGGGGCGAGGTGCTGGGCCGAAACGGGAGCGCTGCACAGCAGCAGCGCGGAGATCAGAAGTCGTCGCATGGTTCGTCGTTTGTTTGGATCAATTCGCCGGCGGCATCGAGTACTGCGTCGTAGTCGTATCCGAGCGAAAGGCCGTAGCGGATCAGTTTGGTTTTCAAATCGTAAGTATCTTTGTATCGGGTCAGTCGGAGCTTTTTTTCGAGCTGTGTCCGCAGCCGTTCGGACTGGTTCGCCGGATCCAGTCGGGCAAGAGCTTCATCGATGATCGCTGCGGCGATGCCTTTGAGCCGGAGCGAGGTGCGGATCTTGCGGGCGCCCCAGCCGCTCAGCCGGATTTTGTCGCGCACGAAGGCTTCGGCGTAGCGGTTGTCGTCGATGAATCGGTCGGCGAGGAGCTTTTGCAGCACGCCCTGCCGGGCCGAAGGCTCCACGCCCCAGCGCTGCATCAGCCGCAGGGCGTCGCCCGAGGATTTTTCGCTCCGGGCACAGAGCCGGATCAAGGCCGCGTAAGCCTGTTCGGGCGTTTTGTCGCGTTTTATCTTCTTTGCAGGCTGCATGTCATGCGGTTTTTGTCGTTCAGGTCGCGGCGCACGGCGGTATCCGGAAACCCTTCCCGGGTCAGCATCCGGAACGTTTCGTCCGCGAAATTCTCGTGGATCTCGAAATAGAGCCGTCCGCCGGGACGGAGCAGCCGCCGGGCATTGCGGGCGATGGCCCGGTAGAAAATCAGCGGATCTCCGTCCTCGACGAAGAGCGCCTCCGCCGGTTCGTAACCCGTAACATTCACGCGTATCGAGGCTTTTTCGCTGCGGGGGATATAGGGGGGATTGGAAACGATCAGGTCGAACTGTTCCCGTTGTCCGGGGAATAGCTCCCCGAGGGCGTCGCCTTGTCGGAAATCCACTTTTGCATCGAGTCTCCGGGCATTTTCGCGGGCGATGGAGAGGGCTTTTTCGGAAATATCGACGGCTGTAATACGGGACTCCGGGATCAGCCGGGCCAGTGTGACGGCGATGCAGCCGCTGCCGGTGCCGACGTCGAGTACGGCGGGATTGTCCGGGGCGGGGGATTCGGCGATCCAGCGGACCAACTCTTCGGTTTCGGGACGGGGAATCAGCACCCCTTCCCGCACCTGGAAATCGAGCCCGTAAAATTCGGTATGTCCCAGTACGTATTGCAGGGGACGGCCGGCGGCCAGTTCGCCGATGATCCGGTCGAGTTCGTCGATTCCGAGCTCCTTGTCCGGTTCGGCGACCAGGTCGGTCAGGCAGAGTCCGCCGAGTTCCATCACAACGATCCGGGCGATTTGTCGCGCTTCGCGCTCGCCGTAGAGGGCGGTGAGCGGCGTTTCGATCCGTGCGATGATTTCCCGGCGTGTCGGCATAGTCGGTCCGTTTATTCCGCAGTACGCAGGGATTCGAGCCGTTCGAAGAAGTCGGGAAAGCTCTTGGCCACGCATGCGGGATTTTCGATAACGACGGGGGTGTCGGCGTTCAGAGCCGCTACCGCGAGCGACATGGCGATGCGATGGTCGTCGTGGCTGTGCACGTGTCCGCCCCGGATTCGTCCGCCCCGGATTTTCATCGTATCCTCTTCGTCGAGATCGACCTCGATGCCGAGTTTGGCGTACTCCTCGCGGATCGACTCGGCGCGGTTGCCCTCCTTGTTCTCCAGCCGGGAGGTTCCTTTGATGACGCTCGTCCCCTCGGCTGAAGCGGCCAGGGCGGCCAGGGCCGGGAAAAGCCCCGGACATTGGGTCGCGTCGAATGAGAAGGCTTGCAGCGGACGGTGTGCGACGGTGATCGTATCGCCCTCGTCGATGACGGATGCGCCGGCCCGAACGAGGGCAGTCATAACGGCTGTGTCGGCCTGTCGGGAGAGTACCGAGAGGTTGCGGATCGTCACTTCGCCCGCGACGGCCCCCGCTACCAGCAGGAAGGCGGCCGCGCTCCAGTCGCTCTCGATTTCGAACTCCGCAGGCCGGTAGCGTTGTCCTCCGGCCACGTAGAATTCTTTATAGTCTTTATGCAGGATTTCGATGCCGAAGCGCTCGGCCGTGTCGATCGTGATGTCGATATAGGGGGTCGATATTACGTGGGGAACGTGAATCGTCGTCTCCTCTTCGGCGATCGGCAGGGCCAGCAGCAGTCCTGTGATGAACTGGGAGGAAACCAGCCCCTCTACCTGAACCTCGCCGCCCCGGATCGGGCCTTGGATATGGAGGGGAAGATGGTCGTTGCGGTCGTGAACCCGGACGCCCAGTGCCCGGAGCGTGCGGATCATCGTCCGGAACGAGCGGTGCAGCAGCGGTCCTTCGCCCACCACTCCGATCGGCGTGTCGCAGAGGGATGCGATCGGGGTGAAGAGCCGGGTGGAAAGCCCCGACTGGCCGACGTAGAGTTTGTCGCCTGCGGGGGAGAGGCCGCCGTCGATTTCGAGCGTGCGCTCTCCGGTGCGCCGTACCCGGGCACCGAGCGCCTCGATGCAGCGGATGGCTGAACGGGTATCGTCGCAAAATTCGATGTTATGCAGCCGGGAAGTACCTTCGGCCAGCAGCGAGGCGGCCAGGGCGCGCTGTGCGTAACTTTTGGAACATGGGGGAATGCAAATGCCTCGAACCCTCCCCGGGGGAACGGATTGATCCATATACGGATAATTACTGTATTTTTCGGTGCGGCAGTTCGGAGTTTACGTCCGTTGCGGCACTTGTCAAAAAGTCGTTGTTTTGCTTTCCATTTTCCGAATCCGGAATGATTCGCGCGAACTGTACGATGCAAACCGGTGTTCGAAAATGGTTGTCTGTTTGTTTTTTCCGGGATGCGCTCCCGGAATCGGTTGCGAGTCCGCAATCCTTTCCGGATTTCGTTTCGGACTTCCCGGGCTTGCCGGGAGGGGCGCTTGCCGCAGGCGGAAAACGGTTCCGGATTCCGGTCCGGGTTCGTACCGTCGTAGGCAGGAGTCGGGCGGATTCCGCGAGGCCGATCCGCCGGGCATTGCCCGACAGAAGGCGGGTACGGTCTATTTCTCCTCGGACGGATTCTCTTCGGCTGCGCTCGCGGGTTGTCCCTTGCGGAGTTTGTCGAGCGTCGGACTGCGCCGCAGTTCGAAGTGCTGTCCCAGATAGACCTTGCGCACCATCGGGTCGGCAGCCAGCTCCTCGGCCGAACCCGCCTTGAGGATTTTACCCTCGAACAGCAGGTAGGTACGGTCGGTGATGGCCAGCGTTTCATCGACGTTGTGGTCGGTGATGATGACGCCGATATTCTTGTTCTTCAGCGTAGCGACGATGCTCTGGATGTCTTCGACAGCGATCGGATCGACGCCTGCGAACGGTTCGTCGAGCAGGATGAAGGCCGGGTTGATCGCCACGGCGCGCGCGATTTCGGTACGTCGCCGCTCGCCGCCCGACAGCTGGATGCCGAGGCTCTTGCGTACTTTCTGAAGGCGGAACTCTTCGATCAGCGCTTCGCAGCGTGCGGCCTGTTCGTCCTTTTTCAGATCGGTCATCTCCAGAACGGCCTTGATGTTGTCCTCGACGCTCAAACGGCGGAAAACCGAGGCCTCCTGCGCCAGATACCCCACACCCATCTGGGCCCGGCGATAGACGGGCTCTTTGGTGAGTTCGGCTACCTGGCCGTTGTCGTCTTCGAGAAAGATCTGGCCTTCGTTGGGTTTGATCAGGCCGACGATCATATAGAACGTCGTGGTCTTGCCGGCTCCGTTCGGACCCAGAAGACCCACGATCTCACCCTGGTTCACGTCGATCGAAACGTGGTTCACCACGGTGCGGGCTTTGTATTTCTTGACGAGCTCGCTGGTGTAAAGACGCATTTTTTATGAAATTTTTTTACAAAGTTATGTTTTTTTCCGAATTATTTTTATCTTTACATTGAAATTTGTGTTTGAGAAGAGTTATGAAGCAAAATGAAGATTCCCTGCTGCGCGAGAAACTGAAAGAATATTTCGGCTTCTCTTCATTCAAGGGGAATCAGGAAGCCGTGATTCGCAATGTGTTGAGTGGAAAAGATACGTTCGTGCTGATGCCTACCGGCGGCGGCAAGTCCTTGTGTTACCAGTTGCCCGCCCTGCTGATGGACGGCGTGGCGATCGTCATATCGCCGTTGATCGCCCTGATGAAAAACCAGGTGGATGCCATGCGCACCTATTCTAACGATGCGGGAATCGCTCACTTCCTGAACTCTTCCCTGAACAAGAGTGCCATCGCGCAGGTGCGCAACGATGTGTTGGAGGGGCGGACCAAGCTGCTCTACTTCGCTCCGGAGTCGCTCACCAAAGAGGATAACGTGGCGTTTCTGCGCAAGGTCAAGGTTTCGTTCTACGCCATCGACGAGGCGCACTGTATTTCGGAGTGGGGGCATGATTTCCGTCCGGAGTACCGCCGCATTCGTCCGATCATCAACGAGATCGGCACGGCGCCCCTGATCGCCCTGACGGCGACGGCTACCCCCAAGGTGCAGATGGACATCCAGAAAAACCTGGGTATGAGCGACGCTTCGGTATTCAAGTCGTCGTTCAACCGCCCCAACTTGTATTACGAAATCCGGCCCAAGCACGATGTGGACCGGGAGATTATCCGTTACATCAAGCAGCACGAGGGCAAGAGCGGCATCATCTACTGCCTGAGCCGCAAGAAGGTCGAGGAGCTTACGGAGTTGCTCGTAGCCAACGGCATCCGGGCTTTGGCCTATCACGCCGGTATGGACGCCCAGACACGTGCGGCCAATCAGGACGACTTCCTGATGGAGCGGGCCGATGTGATCGTGGCCACGATCGCTTTCGGCATGGGTATCGACAAACCCGACGTGCGCTATGTGATCCATTACGATATTCCCAAGTCCTTGGAGGGATATTATCAGGAGACGGGGCGTGCGGGACGCGACGGCGGCGAAGGACACTGCCTTACCTTTTATAGTTATAAGGATATTCAGAAGCTGGAGAAGTTCATGCAGGGAAAGCCGGTGGCCGAGCAGGAGATCGGCAAGCTGCTGCTGCTCGAAACCGTGTCGTACGCCGAAAGTTCGATGTGCCGTCGCAAGACGCTGTTGCACTATTTCGGGGAGGAATATCCTGAGGAGAACTGCGGCTGCTGCGACAACTGCCTCCACCCCAAACCCAAGATCGACGCCCAGGCGTCGCTTCGCATGGCGCTCGAGGCGTTGCGCGATCTGGGGGACAAATTCAAGGCGGACTACCTGGCCAGCGTGCTGGTCGGTAAGAATACCGCGTTGATCAAGAGTTACGGACACAACAAGAGTGAATGGTTCGGGGCCGGTGCGGACCATGACATCCGTTATTGGGGAGCCGTGATCCGTCAGGCGCTGATTATGGGCCTTATCGATAAGAATATCGAAAATTATGGATTGCTGTCGATCAATGCCAAAGGAGAGGAGTTCATCGCCGCACCCCGCCCGGTCTATATAACTCTCGACCACGACTACGACGAGGAGGAGAAAGAGACCGATGCGGTGGCTCCTACGGGTAAAGGAGGGGCGGCCGACGAGGAGCTGTTCTCGATGCTCAAGGATTTGCGGAAGAAGGTGGCGCGGCAGCATGATCTGCCTCCGTTCGTCATCTTCCAGGATCCGTCGCTCGAAGATATGGCGATCCAGTACCCGATCACCATCGAGGAGATGCAGAACATCTCGGGCGTGGGTGTGGGTAAGGCCCGCAAGTTCGGCGAGGAGTTCATCCGCCTGATCCGCGCCTATGTGGAGGAGAAGGAGATCGTCCGCCCGCAGGATATGATCGTCAAGTCGGTGGGCAACAAGTCCGGCAACAAGATTTTCATCATCCAGGCCATCGACCGCAAGATGGATTTCGAGGATATCGCCCGGGCCAAAGACCTCGATTTCGACGAATTGCTGACCGAAATCGAAGGGATCGTCAATTCGGGAACGAAACTGGATATTTCCTACTACATCGAACAGGTGATCGACGAGGATAAATCCAATGATATTT
>OHPL01001801.1_pt1 | contig 10473 bp, 9 predicted proteins | sample 1577711 | NCBI WGS metagenome assembly OHPL01 (sample SAMEA3879538, study PRJEB24766) | human gut metagenome | biome: human-associated habitat; feature: feces | place: USA | collected 1985/1987
ATTATATATAACGATGGTGGTGACTGAAATGCCGATAAGAATTGACGAAGAATTGCCGGCAAAACAAAGCCTTGAACTTGAAAATGTTTTTGTGATGAACAACAAGCGAGCGGACACACAGGATATTAGACCGCTTGATATTATTATTCTTAATTTAATGCCCACAAAGATTGTGACGGAAACACAGTTGCTTAGGCTGCTTTCAAATTCACCGTTGCAGATAAACATTGAATTATTACAGGTTGCAACACACAAAACAAAAAACACATCAAAAGAGCACATGCTTAAATTCTATAAAACATTTGATGAGATTTGCCACAACAAATATGACGGCATGATAATTACCGGCGCACCTCTTGCCGACATGGCTTTTGAGGATGTTGATTTTTGGGACGAGCTTTGCAAGATATTCGACTGGGCTGAAACAAATGTTTATTCCACAATCAATTTATGTTGGGGAGCCTTTGCAGCGCTCTATTATAAATACAACATAAATCCCGTTGATCTGCCGCAAAAGCTTTTTGGAGTATATCCTCACTACAGCCTTGATGTTACTCATCCGCTGATGCGTGGGCTTGATGATGTGTTCTTTGTTCCTCAATCGCGCGAATGGTCTCTCAACACAAGTGACATTGCCAAAATAAAGGATTTACAAATCATATCATACAGTGATGAAGCCGGAATTCACATTATTTCAGACATGGAATGCCGCAACTTTTATGTTACGGGGCACAGCGAATATGACAGAGATACACTTGCCAAGGAATATTTCAGAGATTTAGACAAAGGCTTACCGATACAAAAACCTGCCAACTATTTTCCCAACGATGATATTAAACTTGTGCCTAAAATGAATTGGAAGAGCGCAGGAAACTTAATTTTTTCCAACTGGCTGAACTACTTTGTTTACCAAAAAACGCCGTATGATTTAAGCACATTGTAATTTTTTAATTAAAAGCACAACTAATTGAGCCGTTCCCGGAGCTTTCGGAGAACGGCTTTTTCTTTTCTTGAAATTTGCACCTGAGAAACGCCAAGCGCTTGTGCCGTTGCCGTTTGTGTTTGCCCTCTATAATATCTGTAGTCAATTATTGCTTTTTCTTTTTCGTCAAGAGTTTGCAACACTTGGGAAAGCGACAGATGATCAAAGAGCCTGTCATCTTCATCAACCGGCAAATCAAATTCCGAATTTCCGTCTTCACCGAAAGAGCTGAGCGAAATCATTGGGTTTATAACATTCAAAATCTCTGCTGTTTCATTCACATCGCATCCGAGCAATTCCGATAGCTCACCAACCGTAGGTTCCCGCATCTTTTGCCTGATGAATTTTTCTTTCAGCGATTGAGCACGCATTGATTTCTCTTTTAGCGAACGGCTGACTTTTATTGCGCCGCCATCTCTGAACAGGCGTTTTATCTCGCCCATTATGACAGGAACGGCATAGGTTGAAAATTTATATCCCTTTGAGAAATCGAAATTATCAACGGCTTTAATCAAGCCGACGCAGCCGTTTTGCACAAGATCCTCATAATCAACACCCCTGCCCACAAACCTTTTTGCTATTGAATAAACAAGGCCGAGATTATTTTCTATCATCAAATCCCTTTCGGATTTTACCATTTTGATTTACCCTCTATTTTTTTCACGAGAACGACACTTGTGCCTTTACCGAGCGAAGAACGCACGCTTATTTTGTCGCAAAAGCTTTCCATAACCGTAAAGCCGAGCCCGGCACGCTCTCCCTCTCCCGTTGTAAACAACGGAGTCATTGCCTGCGAAACATCATCTATACCGCAACCCTTATCACGGATTGTTATTTTAACCGTGTTTCCCGTTATTTTTCCGTTTATGTAAATTTTGCCATATTTATCTTTATATCCGTGAACAATACAATTCGTTACAGCTTCGGAAACGGCCGTTTTTAAATCCGCCAATTCCTCAAGAGTGGGATCAAGCGGAGTGATGAACGCCGAAACAACAACACGGGCAAAGCCCTCATTTACACTTTTACTGTTAACTGTGAGCCTGAATTCATTTTCCATATTTATACCTCTTTTTTACTGCTTTTATTTTCGTTTATAACCGCTATTCTGCCAAGACCGGCAAGTTCCATAATCTTTTTTGTTTGCGGTGTTACATTTCTGATTTCAACCGAGCCGTGATGATTTTGCATAAGGCGATAACGCCCCATAACAAGACCTATGCCGCTTGAATCCATAAAAGAAACATTTTTAAAATCTAAAATAAGATGATTTGGCTTTAAACAACTTATTGACGAATCAATTTTATCGCGAATTGTTGCCGCCGTGTGATGATCAAGCTCGCCTATAAGATAAGCGATCATCAAATTTCCGCTTGATTCAACAGTTACATTCATAAAATCAACCTCTGTAAAAAAAATAAAATATCCGCTTCAGTAAATATACCAAAGCGGATACAAATAATTTATCGAATTGTGAAATCACAGCAAATATTTTCTTATATCCCTTGCAAGATAAAAAGAGCCGCAAACAAGCAGAAATTTGCAATTCTGCCTTGCAAGCAACAAAGCCTTTTGCGGATTTGAAACAGCCATAACATCGTTGCAATACTTTTTTGCCGCTTTTGCAAGCTTATCGGCAGAAAGCGCTCGTGGATTAGACGGTGTTGTTGTAATAATTTTTTTGCAATGAGGGGCAATGATTTTTAGATAGGCATCAAAATCTTTATCCACCATCATCCCTATAACGGCGGTTATTTCACCCTGCGGAAGTGCTTTTTCAAGAGCAAAGGCGCCGTTTTCATTATGAGCACCGTCTATCATCACATCTGAAGATATTTTTTCCGTTCGGGCAGGCAGTTGAGGAAAATCAACGGTGGCAGTTACATTTAAGCAATTTAGCACTGCCTCTGCCGTTTTTAAATTATTGAGCCTGAAATCGCCGTAATCGGAAATTTTCACAAGCTTGCTGCCTGTTTCACGGCAACGCTTTTCAAAAACTGATTCACACCCCGCATTAGGATAAAGCACGCAAATTGAGTTATTCTTTATAATTCCGGCTTTTTGCGATGCAATCTCATTAAGCGTTGTGCCAAGAAAATTCATATGGTCCATAGCAACAGATGTGATAACGGCAATTTCCGGATGCGAAAACGCATTGGTAGAATCCTCCAATCCGCCCATTCCACATTCCACAACAGCATAATCAACTGCTTCATCGGCAAAATATTTATACATAATTCCCGTAAGCAGTTCAAATTCCGTTGCATCGGAATCTTTATATTGCGAAACATATTTTGCAAAATCAATTTTTGAAATCATTTTGCCGTTAATTTTGATTTGCTCACGATATTCAATAACCCAAGGCGATGTGAAAAGCCCGGTTTTAAATCCGGCCTTTTGAAGAGCCGAAGCAATCATTGAAGTAACCGAACCTTTTCCGTTTGTGCCGGCAACATGAATGATTTTCAAATTTTCTTGTGGATTACCCATTTTGCGCAGCAATTTTTCTATGCGTGAAAGCCCCGGCATGATGCCGAGGCTTTGCTTATTTATTATGAAATTTTCTGCAGAAACAAAATCCATAATTCAATTATTCACCAAGAGTTTCAATAGATTTTTTAATACTTTCGATTTTTTCGGAAAGTTTTGCCGCATCCTCTTTGTTTTGGGCTACAACCTTTTCGGGAGCTTTATTCACAAAGCCGGGATTTGAAAGTTTTTTATTTATAAAATCAAGCTTATCCTGAGCAGCGGCAAGTTCTTTTTCAAGGCGCTTTCTTTCTGCTTCAAAATCAACAAGATCACCGAGCGGAATATATATTTTTGCATCTGCGGTGATAACGGTTACAACATTACCCAGATCATCAAACCCGGAAGCAACACTTACATTGCTTGCAGAAGCAAGACGCTTAATAAATTCAACGCCCTTGCCGAAGGTTTCTTCATTTGCAGTTTCAACATAAACAGCTGCTTTTTTGCTTGGCGGAATATTCATTTCCGAGCGGCGGTTGCGTATGCCTCTTACAACTTCCATGATTTTTTCCATTTCGGCTTCGTCGGCGGCAAAGTTAAGTGCCTCATCATATTCAACCCATTTAGAAATCATTATGGATTCAGAATCGTGCGGAATTGCCTGATATATTTCTTCGGTGATAAACGGCATAAACGGATGAAGCAATTTCAATATATCGGTAAGAACATAAACGAGAACTGCCTTTGCGGTTTCTGCGCCCTCGCCGCTTTGAAGGCGAATCTTTGCAATTTCAATATACCAATCGCAGAAAACATCCCAAATAAAATCATAAAGCTTTTGAATTGCGATTCCAAGCTCATATTTTTCAAGATTTGCCGTAACATCCTTTGCAAGAGTGTTTGCTTTAGAGATAATCCACTTATCCTCAATAGCAAGCTCCGACGGCAAGCCCGGATACTCATAATCATCGCCGAGATACATAAGCACGAATCTTGCAGCATTCCAAAGCTTATTTGCAAAGTTTCGTGATGCTTTAACCTTATCATCCGAAAAGCGCATATCATTTCCGGGTGAATTACCCGTTGCAAGAGTAAATCTGAGCGCATCTGCACCATATTGATCTATAACCTCAAGCGGATCAATACCGTTTCCGAGCGACTTGCTCATTTTTCTGCCCTGAGCATCACGCACCAAGCCATGAATCAAAACAGTATCAAACGGTGCCTTATCTGTGTAAGCAAGGCCGGAAAAAATCATACGGCTAACCCAAAATCCGATAATATCATAGCCCGTAACGAGTGTGTTTGTGGGATAATAATGCTTAAGATCCTCTGTTTCATCCGGCCAGCCAAGTGTGCTGAACGGCCAAAGAGCTGATGAAAACCAAGTATCAAGCGTATCGGGATCTTGATGAATATTTTTGCTGCCGCATTTTGAGCAAGTGCAAACATCTTGCTTTGAAACAGTGGTTGCACCGCAATCATCGCAATACCAAGCAGGAATTCTGTGGCCCCACCAAAGCTGGCGTGAAATGCACCAATCACGGGAGCCGTGCATCCAGTTCATATAATTCTTTTTGAAGCGCTCAGGCACAAATTTAATATCGCCTTTTTCAACAGCATCTATTGCAGGGCCGGCAAGCGGCTCCATTTTAACAAACCATTGCTTTGAAACCATAGGCTCAATATTTGTGTGGCAGCGATAGCAGGTGCCGACATCATGCTTTATAGGTTCTATTTCTTTAATATATCCGCCTGCTTCAAGATCTTCAAGAATTGCTTTGCGAGCCTCAAGCGTTGTCATTCCGGCATACTTACCGCAATCAAGCACCTCCGGCTCATTTTGTGTTGCTTTGCCGCTTCTGATAATTTCATCCGCCGCCTCTTTATCTGCCTTACCGGTCAAATGGCCATCGTAAGTGAAAGTGCGGATTATCGGAAGATTATGTCTGAGGCCCACTTCAAAATCGTTTGGATCATGTGCAGGTGTAATTTTAACAACACCGGTGCCTTTAGTCATATCGGCATGCTCATCACAAACAATGGGAATTTCCTTATTGAGCAGCGGCAAAATAACATGACATCCGTGAAGATGCGCATAACGAGGATCTTCGCCGTTTATTGCAACGGCAGTATCGCCGAGCATTGTTTCCGGCCTTGTTGTGGCAAGTTCAAGCTTTTCGCCCGTTTCTTTAACTGTGTAAAGAAGATGCCAAAAGTTTGAATCACGCTCCTCATATTCAACCTCCGCATCGGAAATTGATGTGTTGCAGTGCGGGCACCAGTTTACCATTCTGTTGCCCCTGTAAATCAAATCTTTATCATATAAGCCTACGAAAACTTCCTTAACGGCCTTACTGCAGCCATCATCCATAGTGAAGCGCTCACGATCCCAATCGCATGAGGAGCCCATTTTCTTTAACTGCTCTATAATTCTGCCGCCGTATTGCTCTTTCCATTTCCAAGCACGCTCAAGGAATTTGTCCCTGCCGAGATCATCCTTAGTGAGCCCTTCCTTGCGCATTGCTTCAACGATTTTTGCCTCTGTTGCAATTGAAGCGTGATCCGTGCCCGGAAGCCATAAAGTGTCGTACCCCGCCATACGATGATATCTGATGAGAATATCCTGAAGAGTATTATCAAGAGCGTGCCCCATATGAAGCTGGCCCGTGATATTTGGGGGAGGAATAACTATTGTGTAAGTTTTTTTGCCCGGCTCACGCTTTGCGTGGAAGTATTTTTTATCACACCAAAATTTATAAGTGCGATCTTCAACCTCTGCGGGGTCATATTGCTTTGCAAGATCCTTTGCCATATTTTCAACTCCTATAAATAAAAAAGCTTTCACCTCATAATGAGACGAAAGCTGAAATTCCGCGGTACCACTCAAATTGCATTATAAAAATGCCGCTTAAACCCATAACGCAGGCGTGCGTGCACGGTTACTGAACTCACCGCACCGGCTCAAAAGCTACCTTCTTTTTCATTGCCGCAGCCTTGCACCGACCGACTGCTCTCTGAATGCAAGCGGAAAAATACTCCTCTTTTTCAAAGCCTTTAAATATCGGTTTAATATTAACAGATTGCAACATAATTGTCAACCCACGGGGAATCATTTTACAATTTCCAAAAGAAAAATAAAGCTGTTTTTCCGCTGCAAAGCAAGTCTGAATTTTGCAAAAAGAAAAGCCTTATTATTTACCGATAAGATTTATCAGAAGCTTGAACTTTTATGGCCTCTAAAAACAAAAGGCAGAGCATATGCTCTGCCTTTTTAATGATTAGCCGTTTATGGGCTCTCCGGTAAACTCGTCCTCAAGGCCGATATCTTCGCCGTTGCCTCCGATACCGCCGCCTGATGCCTGCGATGTTGTGATTATATCGGCCATCGCAAACTTTTCTATCTCCGCAAGAGGAGATTCATATTTTCTTTTCATTTTTCTCCTCCCCTTACTTTTCATTACTTACGATATTTCCGTAATCTATTACCTGCACGGTTGTTCCGTTTACCGTTGCCTCATATTTTACATATGCTCTTGTGTAAACCTTTTTACTTGCAAGCTTTTCACTGTTATATTTTATTCCGAGCCAATACTGCGAGCTTTCGGCATTCGGATTCTTTGCCGCAACGCTGCGTACTTCCGCTTTACCCAATTTGAAGCTTTCTTCGCTTGGTGCGGTTTCGCTTACATAATACATTGTTCCGGCTTCGATTATCTTTGTGCCGTTACTGAATGTTGAATATGTTGTTAGCTTTGTTCCGTTATCATCTTTTACGGACCATACAAACGGCTTTTGCTCTTTTACCTTTTCGGCTGTTGCCGCATCGAGGCTTTCGCCTTTTACCGTGTAGCCGTTTCCGCTTGGCATTACGGAATAGAGATTTACATCTCCGCAGCCATAGAATGTGTATTCACCGGCTCCGTAGTTTACCACATAATATGCATTGCCGATTTTTGCAGCTATTGCAACTGCGCCGTCTGCCGGCTTAACAACAACCTTTGAATCGTAATAGATATTCTTTGAGTTTTTAGTCTGAACGGCTTTTCCGTCCAGTGTTACATTATATGTTTTCTCTGTTGAAACCTTATATACGGGTTTGATTGTTTGGATTTCAGACACCGACATTGTTGCACCTGAAGCAACATCCTTGCCGTTTACCTGCCATTTAAGAAATGTGTAGCTGCCGATTTTCTGAGCCTGATAAGATGCAGAGCCGGAGGTGAACTTATTTCCGTCAAACACAACGGTTGCATTTGAATCAAGATAATATGCATGTGCGGACTTACCGTAAATATCCTGAACCTGCACTGCCTGTTGTTTATCTGCAAGAGAAGCACTATTGGTTTTATAAATCTTAATATCGGTATCTGACTGAATTCTTGCCGTAAAGCTATCTGTTGCCGGGAATTCCGTACCGTTTACAACTATCTTGGCAACAGTTGAATCAAGATTCGGAACATCAAAATTATCGCCGAAATACTTTGGTGTATTTACCGGAGTTCCGGCCACATCATTTGTATATTCGGTTACGGTTACGGTGTAAGCATTTCTCTTTGCGCCGGTTGTATCACCGAGTGCAGAATTAAGTTCTGTTTTAACAGCGCCGACATAATTATCAAGTTCTGTTTGAGTTGCATTCTTCCAGACAGTGCCGTTTACATTTACATATGCCGTTGAGGCGGTACCATCTGTTGAAGTGGTTTCCGTTACTCCGTTTGCCACGCCATTATTAAAGGTTATGCTTGCTGCGCCTGTGCCGTACTGACCGATTAAGCCATATACGGAATCCGCTCTATTTACATATTCTTCAGTGAACGCATTCATATCCTGCTGCTTTACGGCTTCAATGAGCTTATCGTAAACAGAATAATCGGTAGCCGGCTGAGCCGTTTTAAGCACATGGTAAGTAGTAATCAACGCCTGCGCTTTCGGCGAACCAACAGAATTATAATCTTCCTTAGAGCAATCAAACTTATTGCTAAAGCCATCATAATAGCTCTTTAATGCATCATATGAATTTTTAAAGTTTATATATGCTCTGTAAGTATATTTCTGAGAATCAACACTGAGGCCGTTTTCGGCAATGCTTTTATATTCGTCATTTTCCAAATAGCTCTTAACGCCTTTAAGCTCTTGAAGATCTTTCAGTGCACTTGCCGAATTATTAAGTTTATTAACATCCGTGTTTAAATCATAGCAAAGCTGACTAACACCGTTTGTTGATATTTGATAGTTTCTGCTTGTGAGCGAATCATAGGCATTAAGGAAAGCCAATGCCGATGAAGCTGTGTAATTTGTGATATTTTTAAGCTTATTTAAATTATCGGATTTAAACAAGCCGTCTGTTTTAACTTTGTTATAATTGATAACATAAATAGTATCAAGTGTGTTATAAAAATGAACACCTCTACCGCCATTGGCAGATGACTGACTGTACCAATTGTTGTTACGGTTTCTTATAAATGCTTCGAAAGTAACACTCAATTGCTTAACATAGCCATAATTATAATTGTTACTGTATCCTGATGTTGACGGAGAATATGAAATAAAGTTAGAACAATAGTTATGGTTATTATTTGTTAATCCATAAGAATAGGTTGTGTCACTCGACACTCCGTTATAACCGATTCGCGAATCTGAATAATTGTTTGTATATGTTTTGGTAGTACCTGATGTATACCAAACTCTGGTAAGAATAGGTTCACCTGACTGAATAAACAGCTGATAAGGGAATCTATCACCGTTTGTAACATAAAAATCAGCATTGACAGGAGCGGTCATTGTTGTTGAACCGTCATCAAGCCAAACAAGATTTTTAAGAGCCATAGAAACAGTTGCATTTGCACTGCTATTTTGATTAACTGACTTATCATAATTTGAAATATCAACATTTGAGATTACATTTTGTGTATATTCCGAATTAACGCCGCTTACGAAACTGTTGCAGGCTTTGAATATTGCTGCATAGCCTTTGTTTTTGCAAGAAGAGTTTTGGCAAGTTGCAATGTTGAAGCGTAATTTGCATCGCCCTCTTTCACATAACCGTCTTGAATCTTGCGTGCAGCAATATATGCCTCATATGCAGATTTCATATTGGTGTAAACAGTTCCGTTCATCTTTGTTTCATACTTAGAAATAACGGCAGCGAGATCTGATGCACTTACATCATCACCCTCTGTATAACTGAATGTGCCGATATTGCAATAAATATCGGACCAGACGTTGTTGCCCTTTCCGCCTACGCCGCTGTTTATGAAAATCAATCCAAAGCTGCCATATGAGTTTTCAAGCGCAGTGTTTGCGGCATTTGTTAAATCAACGGTTATACCTTGAGTTAACTGAGAATAAGCATATGAGCCGATTTTATTTGAATCACTTAAGCCCAATTTACTTTTAATATTTGACACAGCATTATCGCCGAAGCTCATTCCGCTCCAAAAGTTGTTAATGCTATTATCGCCTACATTATTATAATCTGTTTTACTTAAATCAATGAAGTAAATATCCAAAGTATAATTCTGGTTATTTTTAAATGTACTGCTGCCCGGAAAGGTGAAAGTTACACCGAGGTTTGCGCTTTTAAATGTGGGAACATTCGGTAAAGTATACTTTAAAACACCAACAGATGTGTTTTTGGAATCACCGTCATTTAAAATTGCAAGATTTGATCTTGTGTGCGGGCGACTACTGTCGTTACAAATTAACGAAGTAACGGGATTTAATGTTCCCGTATCTCCCGTAGCTGCAATTGCAACGAGCGGAACACTTGTTACAACCATGAGCACCGAAAGCAAAATGCCAACAGTTTTTTTGAAAAGATTTTTTTCATAAAACTGCCTCCTCCTATTAAAATTATTTTCATCACATTTGCGAAAAACAACATTTAAGCAATTTACTGACTGCATTACTTAAAAATTATTTTACGCAGCTCCGAAAAAAGCAAAGCTTCAACGAAGCATACAATTACACACAATTATTTAAAATAGTTTGAAACAATTGTCAATTAAAACGAATTT
>OHPL01001823.1_pt1 | contig 10355 bp, 6 predicted proteins | sample 1577711 | NCBI WGS metagenome assembly OHPL01 (sample SAMEA3879538, study PRJEB24766) | human gut metagenome | biome: human-associated habitat; feature: feces | place: USA | collected 1985/1987
TTATATCTTTATCATAAAACTCTTTATATTCATTTCTGGGAGATCGAACAATCCGCGCAAAAGCTAATTTGAAGTTTTCAAACAATAAAAACTTATCATACTGTTGTCCCATATTATGATTTCCCCACTCCTAATATATCACTTTACCAATAGATAGCATCTACATTAATATATTGTATCTCTACCCATTACAATTTTCTCAACAAAAAGATGGCATGATGTACCACTTTCACCTCACCGCTTCTTTCCTATCTCGCAGATGCTTTTCTTCCAGCACCTCATAGGCCGCCGTTTTGTCTATAATCTGATGCATGAATGTGTCCATTTCGCTTCCTTTGGTATAATCCGCCGGTACATAGTAGCGGATGCGTTCGTCCCGAATCATCCGGCGTACCGTGTCTTTGCTGTCCGTATTTTCCGAATCATAAACCCCGACGGAATGGCCGCCCAGTGAATTGACAAGGCGCATACAGGGGATATCCGTGGCACTGTCGCCGATATATACGATATTTCTGAACGGGACGCGCAGCTCGCCTTCCGCGAAGTGGTCGTTCACCGCATTGTCATTGATATCCAGGATTCCTTTCTCTATGCGGAAAAGAAACTGCGTCTTATTCGTGTAATTGATCACCTGCGCCGGCCAGCAGGGTTCTCCATGCTCATTGTAATAAAAGGAACTGGCGTAAATATGGGTGAAATCTTTCGCAATCGCTGTCCCTTCTATGATTTCCCGCAGCCCGGAGGAAATGATGTAATGTTCCACAAGGATGCCCCGTTTTTCCCCATAGGCATTAATCCGGCGGAACCATCCTTTAATGCCGTCGTACAACCTGACTTTGCCGCCGTACTGTTTCAGCCGTTCCTTGTTCAGTATTTCTTTCCCTCTGGCGCTTTGAAGCATTTTATACATGTACGCCAGGTTCTGATCCATGCAGTGGTCTTCCGCCAGCCGGTTCGATTCCGCCCAAAAGCCGTCCACATCATAATCCACGGCACGGATATATCCGTCCTGCATATTTTCAGGGGAAAGCGTCCGGTCGAAATCATAGCAGACCGCCAGCACAGGTCTGCTTTCTATTTCCCTGCGCGCTGTTTTCATGATATACACTTCCTTTCTGTCCCTGTCTTTTAAAATCATTATACGACACAAAAATCTGAAAAGCCCCTCTTCTGTCAAATGTATTTTCTTGCTGCAAGAAAAAAGATGGTACCGCTACCATCTTCTCATGTATCATTTCCTGTCAATATTTTCCGTTTCAAAAAGTGCCAACCCTTTTTCAGCCAGTCCACATGCTCCAGCATGACCACATCCGCCTCATAAATCTTTATATCCTGTTTTTCCAGCCATACATTGAATAAACGTTCTGCAAGAAACCCAAACGCTCTTTTTTCATATACGCTGCGTCCTGTCAGATCAATCCTCTTTTCCAGCTCGGAAAGAATTGCAAAAAGCCAGGCGCAATAGGTATCAAAAAGATTTTTCTTCATAACGAACATATTCAGTATATGAAGTTTCTTCCGGTTCATGACTTTGGAAAATGCTTCCGCATACGGGGGATACATTTCTTTTACCACCCGCTCCGCTTCATCCAGATCCGACCGGCAGTGGGCATGCTCGTACTGGCTGCGTACCGTTTCTATATAATAATTTCTCTTTTTCGGCAGCAACACATCATATTTCTGAAGCAAGTTTTCATAGTCTTCCCTATGGAATATGGCTTCTTTTTTCTTGTCTATATTTCTTGTATGAATACTCTTGCCAAAGTATCTTCTGTAATGGCAGAGACCGATATATTCACAGTCCAGATTTTTCCATGCCCAGTAAAGTCCTGTCAGTTCGCAGTAACTCGGATTCTTAGAGGAAATATGGTCTCCCGTATTATCCGGAAGATATCCCAGAGATTCTTTCCCTTCCGCCCCCACATGAAGCGGTACATATACATCGTCATCGGGCATCCAGTATTTTTTATGGGTCGCCACGAGTATCTTGATATCCACTTTATATTTCCTTCTTTGCCATGACAAGCGCACTTTCAATAACGGCATCCATGTCGTAATACTTGTATTCCCCTAAACGTCCGCCGAAAATGACCTTGCTCTCTTTGTCTGCCAGCGCCTTATATTTTTCGTACAGTTCCCCGTTTTTCTCATCATTCACCGGATAGTAGGGTTCATCTCCCGCTTTCCATTCCGAACTGTACTCACGGCTGATGACTGTTTTCGGCAAGTCCTGTCCTTTGGCATCTTTCCCAAACTCAAACCACTTGTGCTCTATGATCCTTGTCCACGGTGTTTCCCGGTCTGTATAATTCACGGCGGCATTTCCCTGAAAATTCGGTATATCCAGCACTTCCGTCTCAAACCGGACACTCCTGTATTCCAATGTTCCTAATTCATAACGGAAATAAGCGTCAATCGGCCCGGTATAAATTACCTTCTCCGCCAGACCATCCAATTCCGCTTTATTTTTCAGATAATCCGTCTGCAAACGGACTTCAATGCCATCCAGCATATTCGCGACCATCTTCGTGTAACCGCCGACAGGGATCCCCTGATAAAGCGCATTGAAATAATTATTGTCAAAGGTCAGGCGCACAGGAAGTCTTTTGATGATGAAAGCCGGCAATTCCGTGCAGGGACGTTCCCACTGCTTTTCCGTGTATCCTTTGATCAGCTTTTCATAAATATCCGTTCCCACCAAAGAAATAGCCTGTTCCTCCAGATTTTTCGGTTCCGTAATACCGGCTGCTTTCCGCTGTTCCTCAATTTTTGCCGCCGCTTCTTCCGGTGTCACCACCCCCCACATTTTATTAAAGGTATACATATTAAATGGCAGGGAATATAATTCTCCGTGATAGTTCGCCACAGGAGAATTGGTAAAACGGTTGAAAACAGCAAATTGGTTCACATAGTCCCAGACTGTTTTATTATTTGTATGGAAGATATGGGCGCCGTATACATGGACATGGATGCCCTCTACCTTTTCCGTATATACATTTCCTCCGATGTGGCAGCGCTTATCCACCACAAGAACTTTCTTCCCCGCCTTCACTGCTTCACGGGCAAATACCGCGCCGAATAAACCAGCGCCGACAATCAGGTAGTCATACTTTTCCACTTTCTTCTCCTTCATTTCGCTAACTCCCCTATCTCTCTGCAAATACAGGGGAAATCTCTGGCAGAACAACAACCAGCATCTAACGCTAATACGCGCCTTTACCTAAAAACACCACTTTCATTGTTCTCCACAAAAGAACGATATCAAACCAGAAATTCCAGTTCCTCACATACCAGGTATCCATCTGTACCCGCTCTTCATAATCCACATCGCTACGACCACCGGTCTGCCACATTCCTGTTATCCCCGGCCGAACCATCAGATAGTCATTAATATATTTTCCATATTTGGGAATCTCATCCTTTATGATCGGCCGCGGTCCGACGAGACTCATTTCCCCACGAAGCACATTAAAGACCTGCGGCAGTTCATCCAGGCTTGTCTTTCTCAAAAACCGACCGACTCTAGTTACACGGGGATCATGCTTCAGTTTGAAGTTTTTTCCCCAAGTTTCTTTAGCCTCCGGATATTTCAAAAAATACTTTTCCAAACGCCGGGGCGCATCTTCGTACATGCTCCTGAATTTATAACAATAAAATTCCTTTCCCCCTTTGCCGATCCGTTTATGCTTAAAAATAATATCCCCCCTCGAGTCTGCACGGATTAATAACGCAATCAGGATTACCAGAGGCGATATGCAGATAACCCCCAGGGCCGTAGATACCATATCAAAAATATATTTTACAAAACGGTTCCATCTGTTGCTGAGCCGGTTATAGATTCGAAATGCCACTTGTCTTCCGTCCGCTAATGAGATAATATCAATTACTCCCACCGGAAGCGACCCCAGGTCAGGAATAAAGGAAATATTTTTCACAAGCGGCTGTAAATCGTATACAATCTGCTCCAGCATCTCTTTCGGCAATCCCGGCGCCATGACAATAATATTTTTTACTCCTGTTTCCCTTACTATCTTTTTTGCATCAGCAAAGCCGCCAAGCCAGGGCAAACTTCTTTTTACAGTCTCATCCGGCCTGTTATCTTCCAGAAACCCGATAAATTTATAATTCAGACCGGAATCCCTTTCCAGATCGGAAACAAGAAGCGCTGCCGTTTTCCCCGCCCCCATCAGCAGCACGGGAAGCTGCATGATACCGAAGCGGCTCTGTATCTTTTTCAGGATAAATCGGAACAGGACAAGGAATAAAAAGCCAAAAACAAAAAGCAGTGCAACAAAAAGCCTGGAAGTCACCTGTCCAATCTGGGCAAAATACAGAATCATAATCACCATGACAATTCCATATATGCAGGACTTAAAAAGCCGTGTAATCACTTCCCAAAACTGCATACGTTTCCAATACAACCCGCTTAAATGGATACATAGAATAAAGCATAAAGGAAAAAATACATGGAGGTTAAGCCATGATACATGCATACTTTCATAGCCGGACATAATCCAGTCCCGCACTGCGACAGATAATATCTCCGCCGACAGTATGGCGGTATAATCCGTAAATATAAGCCCTAATGAAAAAAACCTGGACCAGTCTTTACCGGACTTCCACTTTCCGTGTAGTCTTACATTCATTTAATCATCCTCTCCTGCCTCTATACTTTTATTTGGATATAGGAAATTCTTTATCACTTTTTCCGCAGCATATCTCTGAAAATTTGCAGTATATACCCATTGATTCTTGCCAGGCATTTATCTAATTTCCAAAAAGTTTTATCCGTATATATTATAATATCACACAATAAATCAAACTTTCATTACACCGCAAAAGCCCTTTCCTCGAATTGAAAAAAGGGCTTTTTAATTAATTCCTGCCGAAGCTGCTTTGTATCTTTCAGTATACAATATCCGCCACAACTGAAAAAAGACTGTTATAAAAATACCGATTCGCAGATATTTTTGAACTCGCTTAATTCTGCCGCCATACGTAGCCATTTACATAGAACAAACAAACTTTAGCGCATTAGACGCAATAACGATACAATCTTTTTTGCCGGAATACTTTCCTTTCTTATACAATATCTGATTTTCCTGAAGCACTCTTTCCATTTCCATTACTGTGTGTGCTTCGCCACTACGTTCACAATCATCTATCATAATAATAAAGTCTTCTGCCAGGCATGTCGGAATCATCTGCAAGACATCAATGCGTGCGTATTCTTTCATATCCCCTCCCAAAGGAGCATCTATGGAAATAAAATCAAATTTCTGCCCTTTAAATGTTTGATAAAAATCCTTGAATACCCGAACTTTTTCTGCTTCCTTATAAGATACAAATTCCCTGTTAAGCTGTATTAGCTTTGTCCTTTCCGATAACGAATAATTCTTTTTAAAAAAATCTATCCATTCCGGGTCATGCTCTACAACCTGATGATGAACTCCTTTGTAATAAGAAGTGTACTGTCCAATCATCTTGGTCGACTGCCCCAATCCAAGTTCAAGAATATTTTGAGGCTGAACCTCATTCAGAATACGATATATAACATATAAGTATGGATATCCTACAGCCCAGCGCCCCGGTGAAAACGCCTTATCTTTCAGCCACCGACTTTTTGTAATTGTACTGTTATAAATTTCTGCCCAGACTGCCTCTGATATATCTCTCCCCATCACAAGCGATGTATTTCTTATATCAGCTAACTGCTCTATATTTTTAATATTGTCATCATTCAATCCATCAGATACGCGTGCAAGTTTATCTGACGATACTTTTATGAGTTCTCTTTGTCTCTTCACTTCTTCTTCCAACGTGGATATCTTTTTTTCTTGGGTATCTCCATACCGCTGTATCTTGACAAATAAATCTGCAATTTTTTGGTCAAGATTGTCAAATCCGGTTTTTCTTTGCTTTATTTCCTCATTGAATTTTTCTTCAAGGCTAATTTGGTTTTGAGCTACTGTGTCACCTATTCCGGTAAACTTATTCGCCTGTACGTCTGCATATCTCTCTATATTTACAAACAAATCCTCAATTCTTTGGTTGAGATTATCAAATCCGGTTTTTCTCTGTTTTATTTCTTCATTGAATTTTTCTTCAAGGTTAGACTGATTTCGGACTACTTTTTTTTGCACCAGCATATATCCGGAGAACTCTTTTTCCAAGGCTTCAAACCGATCACATACCGTACTTTCATTATCTGTAATAATTACCTTCAAATCACGGAAAGCATTTAATAACAGTGCATTTTGCTTTTCAAGTACCACCATCATTTCCTTAACATGATTATCTAAGGTGGTAAGATTGTTATCTATTTCTTTTTGTCTCCATTCCATGTTTTGGTTTTGGCTATTTATCGTATCAATAATTCTATTTACTTCACGATTAAATGCATGTACAGGTGGCGGTAGAAAATACTTCAAAATTTCTTTTATTTTTTGAATCATTTTTTATCCCTTCATCAAAAATTTGTAGATTAAGCTTGACCAGTAAAATTAAGTTAGAAAATCCATTTATGTTAAAATTCAAATATTCAAAGCAGAAGGAAGATGTCGCTAATGGCTTCCTGCGCAGATATTCCATAAATTTTTAATTTATTTTGACATTTCAATCCCACTAGTCCCGATCAAACAGATCCCTTGTATATACTTTTTCTTTCACATCGTCCAGAACTGCTCCCCAGCGATTAGCTACAATAACGTCACACCGTTTCTTAAATTCCTCAATATCATTGACTACCGGAGAGTTAAAAAATTCAGTCTCCTTCAATGTTGGCTCATAAATGAGGACTTCCACCCCCTGTGCCTTGATCCGTTTCATAACCCCCTGTATGGCAGAGGCTCGAAAATTATCTGAATTGGACTTCATCGTCAATCGGAACAGACCAACCGTCTTAGGCTTTCTTGATAAAATCTCCTCCGCAATATGGTTTTTTCGCGTCCGGTTTGACTCTACAATAGCGGCGATCAAATTCTGCGGTACATCTTTGTAGTTAGCAAGCAGCTGCTTGGTATCCTTCGGCAAACAATATCCGCCATAACCAAAAGACGGATTGTTATAAAAATCACCGATCCGAGGATCCAAGCAGACTCCCCGGATAATCTCCTTCGTATTCAACCCCTTTGTTTCGGCATAAGTATCCAGTTCGTTAAAATAAGAAACACGGAGCGCCAGATACGTATTTGCAAAAAGCTTAATCGCTTCCGCTTCTGTTAGTCCTGTAATGACTGCAGGGACATCTTTCTTTGCCGCCCCCTCTTGTAATAAATCGGCAAATATCAATGCTTTTTTTCTCATGTCTTCATCGTCAGCAGGCACGCCTACTACGATACGGCTCGGATAGAGATTATCATAAAGAGCCTTCCCTTCACGAAGAAACTCCGGACTGAAAATGATGTGAGAATTATTAAACTTCTTCCTAGCATTTTCCGTATATCCCACAGGTACCGTCGACTTGATCACGATAGTGGCGTCGGGATTAACCACCGTGACAAGTTTCATCACTGCTTCTACGGAAGATGTATCAAAATAGTTTTTGACAGAATCATAATTGGTAGGCGTAGCGATAATTACATAATCCGCATCCTTATAAGCCGCTTTCCCGTCAAGAGTCGCTGCGAGATGGAGTTCGTGGTTTTCCAGATATTCCGTTAATTCTTTATCCACGATAGGTGAAATACGTTTATTGATCATATCTACCTTTTCCGGAATGATATCTACCGCGTTCACTTCATTATGCTGCGCCAAAAGCACGCTTAAACTCAAACCCACATATCCCGTTCCCGCCACCGTTATTTTCATAATCTGCCTTCTTCCTTTTTACTAACCCTGCTTTCTTTATTACCTTTTATCATCAGTTCCCATATCAATTCCACAATGCTCTATAATTCGTCTGCACGTATAAACAAGTCCGTGATCTGCAAAACATCTTAACAAACCTCGTATTTTCCTTGGACCCCAGGTAATTATCCGCCCAACTCGGAAAGATACAGACTCCCTCATACACTGAAAATCATATTGTATTCGGGACAAGTCATTTTTCAACCGGTTACATTCGCTATTCATTTTATCATCATTTTGGCTGTTGTGTTCCAAAAGCTCCGTCCCAACATATAGCCTTTCCTTTATAGATAATCCATTAGGCAATCGTATATTTTTATAAGATTCCATTACTTTTTCCAACTGAATGTCATTTTGCCCTTGAAGCCCATTAACCTGATATAGCGTAACTTCCTGTGTGGCAGGAATATATTTTAAATAATTAGAATCCGTTACTAAAATAACAGGCGTATTTGCTGCAACCTGCATAATTTTTAACCAAATATCATCTGCCTTCAGACACATATTCATTATGGCTTCCATATTGAATACCTCTAAACTCATGCAATACGGTGGGTATAACGTACCTGCTCCGCTTGTCGCAAAAAGCCGCATAGATGGAGTATCTACAAATGTCCGAATCTCTTTTATCCAATCTTTATAAGGTAAGATATTTCCATCTTCATCAAATTTTATTAAATGTGTTCTCATTGCTGAAACGGCATATGGGTGCTTCTTATAAGAATCCATCAACATTTCTACCATGTCTTTTTTATAGAGTAAATCGTCATCAACAGTTATAATAATATCATTCGGATATTCCTGCATAGAATAAAAATATTTCTTGTGTGATTTCAAATCATTTTTACACCATTTAATTTCTACCCCTTTTCCTACACAATCAATCAATTCTTTAGGTAAATCATCTTCTTTATGTAAAAACTGTCCTTCTGATAAGTATAAAATCACTTTATCCGCTTTTTGCGTTTGGTCTAAAATACTTTGCAAGGCAAGATGAACTGTTTTTATACGTCCCGGATAAGAAGTCATAGACACTATTACCCTTGGCTGATGTATTTCATCCCCCCCTTCAAAAATCCGAAAGAAATCTTTAATTTCCCCTAAATAATAATGCATCGCTACTCTCTCTTCAGGTAACAAAGTGGTAACTTCATTTTTTTCTTCTTCACTTAAATGTCCATACTGTGCTTTCATATCACCTTGAAGCCACTGCAGATAGCTTCCCATTAATTGTAGAACATTTATATCAAATACCTGCGACTTCATGAAACTTGATATCTCTATCAGGCAAACAAGCTTCCCATACACATGCTTAAAACTGTACGCGCTGGTAATTGCGCCTTCTCTTCGACGATAATGATAGAATGCTTTACGTCTATGACTTACACGTTGTGCCTTTAAAACAGAAATATAACTGAATAAAACATCTTCATGCATAATGCCTTCGCGAAATGCTAAATGTTTGTTTTCATAAAACGCTTTGGATATAAACTGCAACCAAACCATCGGTCTAAATACACCATCTCGTCTCATTGCAACATATAAATCTGCGCCTGTATAAATATCTGAATATTCTTTCTCCCGATAACAACAATCTTCTCCGAGATATTTTGTTTTTAAACTTTGGGACTCAGAAAAACTTCTTCCATCAAAATATAAAATATCAAGAGCATCTTTCTTTGCCTCTTCATATAGATATTCCAATGCTGTTTTATCAATATAATCATCACTATCAATGAAATAAATGTATTCCCCAGTAGCAAATAATACACCTGTATTTCTTGCCCCGGAAAGGCCTTTATTCCGCTGACTTACAATTATTATCCTTTTATCTTCTGCCGCGAACTCTTCCAGTATACGCAAACTATCATCTGTTGAACCATCATTAATACATATAATCTCTATATCTCTCAAAGTCTGACCGCAAATACTGTCCAAACATTCCTGTAAATAATCTTCCACATTATAGACGGGAATAATAATGGAAACCTTAACGGAACCGACACTTTTATTCATTTTTTCACCTATTTTTATAGAATCAGCTTCCAATCCGAACCCATTAAAATATTCGTGCAAAAATGAAAGATCCACAACTTTCGGTTTAATTAAATCCTTATCAATCGCTTGATAAAGCCGTGCCATTAAAATTAATGTCTGCGATTCTTTATATATCGGTGACTTCCTAATTGTATAGCCAAAAATCCGATTTATTCTATTGGCAACCCTAAAATGTAATTGCTCCAACTTATATTTACTGCTCAAGGATAAATCATCTATAATCCCAGAAAACATGTCTATCATTTTTCGAGATGTCCAATTAATCTGCGTATCACCTGATCTATAAGCATAAACATCTTGTACTACTGCGTAAAATTCCTCAGCTATTACCATTGCCCTGATAAAAAAAGGTGGATCCTGGTGTCGCAAATATAGAGGAAATGAAATATTCTGTTCTATCAGAAAATCCTTTTTATAAATAAATCTTTGGTAATAGTAGTCCTGCTGAA
>OHPL01001833.1_pt1 | contig 10321 bp, 6 predicted proteins | sample 1577711 | NCBI WGS metagenome assembly OHPL01 (sample SAMEA3879538, study PRJEB24766) | human gut metagenome | biome: human-associated habitat; feature: feces | place: USA | collected 1985/1987
TACAGTTGCAGGGCTTTATCTGCTGGATAGAGATTCCGGCGATTATCAATATATCGCAATGCCTGTAGAGTCTAGCTATATCAATACACTGTATCAGTCGGCTGATGGGTTGTTATATATAGGAACGAATGGTTCGGGAGTACTGACTTATGATCATCGTAATAAAAATTTTGTACATTATTATACAGGTAATTGTGCATTGGTTTCTAATAATATATATACCATTTTACCTGAAATGGATGGATGTATCATTATGAGTACGGAGGATGGAATTACTAGTTTTCAGATAAAAGATAAAACTTTTCACAATCGGACCAGCGAGCAGGGACTTTTGTCGGCATGTTTTAATCCGTCTTCCGGTACATTATGCAGGAATGGAGGTTTTGTTCTGGGGAGTACGGATGGTGCTGTTGAATTTCCGGAAAAATTGAGATTCCCTACTTATGTTTACAAAAAAATGATATTAAGCGATTTTCAGATATCTTATCAGCCGGTTTATCCTGGAGATGAAGATTCTCCATTGGAAAAAGATATAAATGAAACGCAGGTCTTAAAGCTGAATTATGATCAGAATACTTTTTCTTTGGTATTATCTTCTATTAATTATGATTATCCCTCTAATGTGTTGTTTTCATGGAAATTGGATGGATTTTACAATGAATGGAGCCAGCCGGGAACTTCTAATCTCATACGTTATACAAGTTTGGATCCCGGTAAATACACGCTGCGCATCCGGGCTGTTTCCAAAGAGGAACAACAATTGGTTTTTGAAGAACGTGTACTGACAATTATGATAGCCCGTCCTTTGTGGTTGAGTTTTTGGGCTATATTAGGGTATGTGATTCTTGCGTTATCCCTATTTGTTATTATTTATCGTGTCTTGAATTTAAAGAAGCAAAAAAAAATATCAGATGAGAAAACTCGTTTTTTTATCAATACGGCTCATGATATCCGTACACCGCTTACATTGATAAAAGCCCCTTTGGAGGAATTGTTTGAGAAAGAAAGTTTTAGTGACCGTGGAAAGAAAAGGATGAAGATTGCCTTAAGGAATGTAGATGTACTGTTGCGGCTGACTACTAATTTGATAAATTTTGAACGGACGGATGTTTATTCTTCTGAGTTGTTTATTGCTCAATATGACTTGAAATCTTATTTACAGGATGTTTGTGATACTTTCCGTTCTTATGCTGCTTTTAAACATTTGGATTTTACCTGCGACTGTAATGTGGAGGAAGGACTGGAAGTATGGTTTGATAAAGAGAAGATGGATTCTATTTTGAAAAATCTGATCTCGAATGCGATGAAATATACACCTGAATATGGTATGGTTCGTGTTTCGGTGCAGGAGAATAAGGATACTTGGAAACTGGAAGTGAAAGATACAGGTATCGGAATATCATCTAAAGAACATAATAAATTGTTCAAGATGCATTTTCGTGGAGTAAACGCTATTAATTCGAAAATCACAGGGAGTGGCATCGGGCTCATGCTGACACGAAAACTGATACGTCTGCACGGTGGTGAAATAAAGGTAAAAAGTGTGGAACATCAGGGTACTACTATAAAGGTAACTTTTTTAAAGGGGCGGGAACATTTGCGTAAATGTATTCAGATTGAGCCTGAACGGGAAATGAAGAAAGGAAGGATGGATGAGATTGCGGTTGCAGATCATTCTGGGAAATCTTCTGAAATTGTTGATAATGGTGCTTTACCACGCATTTTAGTAGTGGAAGATAATGATGAATTGCGGACTTACCTGATAGATTCTCTTTCGGATATATATAATGTGCAGGCTTGTTGTAATGGAAAAGAAGCATGCATCATTGTGAAGGAGTTTTGGCCGGAACTTATCTTGTCGGATATTATGATGCCCGAAATGGGAGGGGATGAATTGTGTGTGACTATAAAAGGTGATATAGAAACGTCTCATATTCCCATTTTGTTGTTAACGGCGTTGGGGGACGAACGGAATATTCTGGAAGGGTTGAAAGTAGGGGCGGACGATTATATTACCAAACCTTTTAATTTGAAAATCCTGAGAGCGAGAATTGCTAATCTGCTTGCAAATAGAGCATTGCTGCGCGAAAAATATGGCTCTTTGAATATGGCCGCAGAAATATTGGAAGAGCCGGTAGGAAAAAATTGTTTAAATGCCCTTGATTGGAAATTTATATCGGGGGTGCGTAAAAACGTGGAGGATAATTTGGATGATCCTGATTTTACTGTAGATTTGCTTTGTTCATTGCAAAACATGAGTCGCTCCAGTTTTTATAATAAATTGAAAGCATTGACAGGACAGGCGCCGGCAGATTATATCCGGCTGATACGCTTAAACCGTGCGGCGGAATTGTTGAAAGAGGGTGGAAAGTCCGTATCAGAAGTGGCAGAAATGACTGGCTTTTGTGATGGTAAATATTTCCGTGAAGTATTCAAGAAACATTTTAAAGTGAGTCCAAGTAGATATGGAAAAGAAGAACCTCTCAGAGTGGATGCTGAATAGGAATATGATTATCAGATAGGGAGGAGTTGTAATATTTGGTCTTTTCTTTATCATAATTGTTTTTTAGACAATAAAATGCCTCTGTCTTTTCGTTTGTATGGTTAATAGAATTATATTTGTACATTATACAATATCTATTGACCATGAAAACTTATTCATTATTAGCAGGCATTTTATTGTCTTTTTCGTTATCTATTCAGGCGGGTGATCTGAAATTGTGGTATAAGCAACCTGCCGGAACGTGGGTGGAAGCGCTTCCGGTCGGCAATTCCCGGATGGGAGCGATGGTATATGGCGGAACGGCCCGTGAAGAACTTCAACTAAACGATGAAACCATGTGGGGAGGCAGTCCTTACCGGAATGACAGGCCGGAAGCATTGAAAAGTCTGCCCCAAGTGCGTGAACTGATTTTTGCCGGAAAAAACATGGAGGCTCAAAACTTGATTCAAGATAATTTTTATGCCGGGAAACATGGTATGCCCTATCAGACAATCGGCAGTTTGATTATAGAAACTCCCGGACATGAAAAGGTAACCGATTATTATCGTGATCTGGATTTGGAACGTGCGGTGGCTACTACTCGCTATAAAGTGGATGGCGTGACTTTTCAACGTGAAGTTTTTGCATCATTTCCTGATAAGGTGATAGTGGTCCGTTTGACAGCAGACCGGCCGGGGAAACTGAATTTTAAGGTCGGATATGTGTCGCCATTGGAACATAAAGTCAGCAGGAAAGGAAAGAAATTGGTTCTGACTGGAAAGGGTAGGGATCATGAGGGAGTGAAAGGATTGATTCGTATGGAAACACAGACGCAGGCTGATGTGGATGGGGGTAAGGTGAAAATTGATGACCAAAACATTACAGTGGAAGGAGCGGACAGTGTTACTCTGTATGTTTCATCGGGTACGAATTTTATTAATTATCACGATATAAGTGGCAATGAGAGTAAAAAAGCGTCTGGATATCTGTCTCTGGCATTGGGACGCCCTTATAGTCAGGTTTTACAGGAGCATATAGCTCTTTATAAAGAGCAGTTTGACCGTGTAAGATTGGATTTGGGAACCAGTGAGCGGGCTAAGCTGGAAACTGTCAAACGCATCGAACTGTTCAATGAGGGTAAGGATGTTTCTTTGGCGGTGTTGCTTTTTCAGTATGGACGTTATTTGCTTATTTCCTCCTCCCAGCCGGGAGGTCAGCCTGCCAATTTGCAAGGTATATGGAATAATAAACTGGCTGCTCCATGGGATGGAAAATATACCATCAATATTAATACGGAAATGAATTATTGGCCGGCTGAAGTGACCAATCTGAGTGAAACACACCAGCCCTTGTTCGAAATGGTGAAAGAATTATCAGTTACCGGCAGGGAAACGGCACGGACTATGTATGGATGCAACGGATGGGTGGCTCATCACAATACAGATATATGGCGTGCCACCGGTCCGGTGGATAAAGCGTTTTATGGTACATGGCCCATGGGAGGTGCTTGGTTGACTACCCACTTGTGGCAGCATTATTTATATAGTGGGGACAAGCTGTTTCTTTCCGAAGCCTATCCGGCATTAAAAGGAGCTGCTGATTTTTATCTTGATTATTTAATTGAACATCCTGAATACGGTTGGATGGTGACTGCTCCGTCCATGTCTCCGGAACATGGACCTTTGGGAGAGGATACTAAAAAAGCTTCAACGATTGTAGCAGGTTGTACTATGGATAATCAGATAATTTTCGATGTGCTTAGCAATGCATTGCATGCATCAAGAATTCTGAAAATGTCCGCTTCTTATCAAGATTCTTTGCGGTCTATGTTAAATCGTCTGGCCCCGATGCAGATCGGGAAATACAATCAGCTACAGGAATGGCTGGAAGACTTGGATAATCCGAATGACAAGCATCGCCATATTTCTCATGTATATGGATTGTTCCCTAGTAATCAGATATCTCCTTACACTCATCCTTTACTTTTCCAGGCAGCTAAAAATACGTTGTTACAGCGTGGCGACGAAGCTACCGGTTGGTCCATTGGCTGGAAAGTTAATCTGTGGGCCCGTTTGCTGGACGGTAATCATGCGTTCCGGATTATTAATAATATGTTGAAGCTGCTGCCTGGAGATGAAGTGAAAGAGGCTTATCCGCAAGGACGGACTTATCCTAATCTGTTTGATGCTCATCCGCCTTTCCAGATTGACGGCAACTTTGGCTATACTGCCGGTGTGGCTGAAATGTTGTTGCAGAGCCATGACGGAGCTGTACATTTGCTTCCGGCTCTTCCGGATGCCTGGGCCACAGGAAGTGTGCAAGGACTGGTTGCCCGTGGAGGATTTGTGGTGGATATGAACTGGAATGGCGTGCAGCTGGATAAAGCGAAGATTCATTCCCGTTTGGGAGGTAATTTACGTTTACGTTCGTATGTTCCTTTGCGTGGGGTTGGATTAAAAGAGGCAAAAGGTAAGAACCCGAATGAATATTATATGCAGGCAGAGATCAAAGAACCTTTGATTTCCAAGGAGATAAACCCGCAATACCCTGCTTTGTATAAGGTGTATGAATATGACTTGATGACAGAACAGGGACAAGATTATATAGTGGAGCGTGGGTTATAATACATGAAGATGCCCAAAGTGATTTTTGTATTATTTCACTTTGGGCACTTTTGTAAATGGAAGTGTCATTGTGTAGTTATCAGATGGCTTCCTCCTTTTCCAATTCTAATGCTCTGGGAAAAATGATATTGTTTTCCAGGTGGATATGTTCATGTAATGCCTCTTCAAATTGTTTCAATTGTTGTAAAACCAAGCGGAAGCTGGCACAAGCATCTTCAGGGGCGGTGAATCCATTGGTTAATGAAGAGATTTTTTCAAAACGTTCTCCTTCGTGATTATGTTCATCTTCCATCACTTCGATGGGATATAGAATGGTGCCGCAATGGAATTTAGCTACTTTCAAACCTTCCTCTTTGGCTTGGAACATTTCATAAACATAAGGAAATAATACATTCTCTTCTTTTGATAAATGATTTTCCAAATCAAGAAGCGAGTCGCGGAACAGTGCTTGGACTTGCAATAACTCTGGATGATTCTTTGAATGCGCTTCGGTTACTTTGGCTAATAATGCTTCTATTTGCGGACCTTTGGCACGGATTCCCCGATGGTGTATTTTCAATACGTAGTCTATTAATAAATCGATGGGCCATCCGGCAAAGTCAGGAGCATAACTAACCGTATTCTCTTGTAATTCATTTAATTCACGTGCTACTGCTTCGGGATCAATACCGCGGTTCCGGCAGGCTTCTGCAAACGGAGTATTGCCATGGCAGCAAAAATCAATATGGTAACGGGAGAATACTTTGGTTGTATCAAAGTTGCCGGCTACAATTTGTCCGACTGTACATGAATTGTAATTTTTCTGTTTCATAATTATTCCGTTTATTCGTTCATTAATCCTAATTTTTTCATATCACTTTCTACTGTACCGATACCGCTTACTCCAAAGTTCTCGACTAGTACTTTCGTCACGTTGGGCGAGAGGAATGCGGGTAAGGTGGGACCGAGATGAATCTCTTTTATTCCCAAACTGAGTAATGCCAGCAATACGATTACCGCTTTCTGTTCATACCAGGCGATATTGTAAACAATGGGCAGTTCATTGATGTCATGTAGCCCGAATACTTCCTTCAGTTTGAGGGCGATGACTGCCAATGAATAGCTATCGTTACATTGTCCTGCATCTAAAACACGCGGAATGCCATTAATGTCACCTAACCCTAGTTTGTTATAACGATATTTAGCACATCCCGCAGTCAAAATGACTGTGTCTTTGGGGAGCATCTCGGCAAAAGTGGTGTAGTAATCACGACTGCGCATACGCCCGTCACAACCTGCCATGACGATGAACTTACGGATAGCTCCGCTCTTTACCGCTTCTACTACCTTGTCTGCTAGTTGAAATACCTGATTATGGGCAAAACCACCCATGATTTCTCCATGTTCTATTTCTGTCGGTGCGGCACATTGTTTGGCTGTTTCTATTATTTCAGTATAGTCCTTATGTCCTTTCTCATCTGCTGTAATATGCTTGCAACCGGGATATCCGGTAGAATTAGTGGTAAACATGCGTTCTTTATAAGTGGCATTGGGCAGAGGAGGAACGATGCAGTTGGTTGTGAACAGGATAGGACCATTGAACGAGGTAAACTCCTCCCGTTGTTTCCACCAGGCATTTCCATAGTTTCCTACAAAATGTGTATATTTTTTAAATGCCGGATAGTAATGTGCAGGAAGCATTTCACCGTGAGTATATACGTCCACGCCGCTATCCTTGGTTTGTTCCAACAATTCTTCCAGATCATGCAGGTCATGTCCGCTTATCAGAATACCGGGGCGGTACCTGTTCCTATATTTACATGGGTAATTTCCGGATTGCCATACCTGGAAGTATTTGCCTTGTCGAGCAGAGCCATTGTTCGAACGCCTATTTCACCTGTTCTCAGTGCTAATACAGTCAGTTCATCTGCCGATAAAGATTTTGTTGTAATTTGTGCGATGGTGTTCTGCATGAAACGATGAATACTTTCGTCATTATGTCCTAACCTCATGGCATGTTCCAGATAAGCAGCCATTCCCTTTAGACCATACATAATCAGTTCTTTTAAAGAGCGTAGGTCCTCGTTTTTTTCACGCAAAACTCCGACTGTTGCGGCTTTTGCATCATATTCATCGTGACTGCCTTTCCAATTTAACTCATCGGCTTCCGGCAGAGGAATATCCTTGGCAAAAGCTTGATGTTTAAGGTCATTACGTATTACTAATCCTTTGTCAATGCGTTTCATAATGCTTTCGTCGTCGAAATTGGCATTGGTAATGGTACAGAATAAGGCGTCTACAATAAAATTGTCCACATCTTTTTTAACGGGGAGGGAATGTTGGCGCAATTGATCTGCCACAACAGAAATTCCTCGTACTACAAAAAGCAATAAATCCATAGTACGTGCTGTAGTTGCATTTTTTCCACAAACACCTTTTAAGGTGCAACCGAAACCTTTGGCTGTTTCCTGACATTGGAAACAAAACATGTTATTCTCCATATCTTTTCTCATTTTAATGATTTCTATTACTTTTGTGCAAAAGTACATGGTTTTCGTCTTTTAAGTTGTACCATATGTTACAGCGGATACAAATAACAGTTAAAAGAAAGTAGGATGGAACTGACAGGATTATTGCAGATAGCTCCTTTTCAGGGAATGAAAGAAGAAGAATTGGTTGCTTTACTATTCGGACTTCCGAATAGTTTGAAACACTTTGAACCGGGTGATATCATTGCCCGGCAAGGTGACTTATGTAAAGGGCTGTACATTCTTGCATCGGGAAGGGTACGGGCGGGAATGATAAATGATGAAGGGAAAGAACTGACGGTAGAAGAAATTGGAGCTCCTAACTTGCTGGCCTCGGCTTTTATTTTTGCCACTGAAAATCGTTTTCCCGTTAATGTAGAAGCAATAGGACTTTGTGAGGTTTTTATAATAGGTAAAGAACGATTTTTAGAATTTATGCGTTTGCATCCATTGATGATGCAGAATTTTTTGAAGGATATTTCGGACAGGAGTGTCTTTTTAAGCAGGAAATTGAATGAGTTTGCTTTGTTGAATTTAAAGACTCGTTTGTTGAAATATCTAGAAACACATTCTGCTATTCATAATCAGCAGGAGGTGGCGCAGAAGCTGGGAGTTACTCGTCCGTCATTGGCTAGGGCGCTGTCTGAACTGGTGAATGAAGGGAAAATAAAGAAATAATTTGAGATTTCTTTTTTTAAGTGGAAAACGTGTCTTGTATCTTTGAGAGTTTTTATGTGTAACCCATTCTTGTGAAAGTGTTCAAGTTGTTTTTCTATAAAAACTTTGACTTTAAAGAAAGAAAAGGATCCTTGTCTATAAGGATTGGTTCTTTTGAAATGAGGACTATTTTGAAATTCTCTTGATTAAAAAAGAGGGTGAATTCAAGACCCTTTATGTGATTCTTTTGTCTTGATTCACCCTTTGGGAAATATTTGGTTGGTGTGTATTCAACATGTTACTTCATCTGAATACTTTTATCTCGTACTTTTCTTAATATTTGTTGTAATTCGAATACTTTTTCGGGATGTTCAGTCGCTAAATTCACTTTTTCCCCTGCTTGTTTCATATCATATAACTGGGGAATACCTAAATAACCAGTTTCAATTTTTGGCCCCCAAGGAATCATTTTAGGACCATCGCTGCCTTCAATAAATTTCCAATCTTTAGTACGCACGGATAGGGTGTGATTGGATGCCTGTTCAATAACCCATGGGCGGTCTGTTTTGTCTTGTCCTAATAAATTTGCTAACCGATTGTAGCTGTCGGGAGCACTTCCTTTCGGAATACGGGCATCTACCAAAGAAGCCAGTGATGCCAACCAGTCTATTTGTGAAATAAGCACATCGCTGACTTCCGGCTTGTTGATAGCTTTAGGCCAGTGTACAATTACAGGAACACGGGTACCCCCTTCAAATGCACTGTATTTTCCACCTCTCAGGTTACCGGCAGGTTCGTGCCCGTTCAGTAGCTCTTCTGCCTTGTCATCGTATCCGTCGTCTACTACCGGTCCATTGTCGCTGGAAAGAATAATTAATGTGTTCTGGGTCAATCCCATTTTATCGAGGGCCTCGAGTAACTGACCTACACTCCAGTCAAATTGTGCGATAGCATCACCGCGCAGTCCCATCTTGTTTTTACCACGGAAGCGATTGTGTGGAAAACGGGGAACATGCACATCATTAGTGGCGAAATACATAAAGAAAGGCTCGTCTTTATGTTGTTTGATAAAATCAACTGCATGTGCGGTAATGGAATCGGCTATATTTTCATCTTTCCATAATGCTTTGCCACCTCCTTTCATATAACCGATTCGGCTGATGCCGTTCACGATAGACATATCATGACCGTGGCTCGGCTTCAGATTATATAAAAGTTCAGGATTGTCTTTTCCGGTAGGTTCACCGGGGAAATTTTTTATATAGCTTACTTCTATCGGAGCTGAAGGATCATAATTGGCTACTTGACCATTCTCGATAAATACACAGGGAACCCGGTCGGCTGTGGCTGCCATGATATAGGAATAGTCAAACCCCAAATCACCTAGAGAAGCGGAGAGAGGGGCATTCCAGTCTTGTTGTGCAGTTTTATCACCTAATCCTAAATGCCATTTGCCAAATGCTCCTGTGGCATATCCGGAGCTTTTAAACATATCTGCCATAGTATACTGCTCGGGGCGTATAATCATTCCTGCATTGCCTGCAGCTACATCTGTTCCGGGTTTACGCCATGCATATTCTCCGGTCAGCATGGAATATCTGGATGGGGTACTGGTAGCGGCAGTGGCGTGTGCGTTGATAAATCGTATCCCTTCGGATGCCAGACGGTTGACATTTGGAGTTTGTACGTTTTTTGCTCCATAACACTCCAAGTCACCATATCCTAAATCATCAGCATAAATGAAGATGACATTGGGCTTGTCTGTGTTTTGATTTTTATTTTCCGCATGAACAGCCAAGCATGAAGTAAATGCCAATGAGAGCATTCCGTAATGTCTTTTTTTCATAGTAATTATATTGTTTAGTGAGTAATCAATTCTACAAAGATAAAGATATATTTTAAAAACGGGGATTAATTCTACAAAATTGTGGAATGAAATTGTGGTATTTCCACATAATGTGGAAAATAAAAAAATGATTATTCTGTTGATTTTTAGTGTATTGAATGGTACTATGCCCCGTGGTATATTTTTTGTTATGTGAATTAACATA
>OHPL01001836.1_pt1 | contig 10304 bp, 7 predicted proteins | sample 1577711 | NCBI WGS metagenome assembly OHPL01 (sample SAMEA3879538, study PRJEB24766) | human gut metagenome | biome: human-associated habitat; feature: feces | place: USA | collected 1985/1987
CCCGCTTTGGTACTGATAACGACGTTTCAGCGTTTGCTGCAAATCTTTTGACGTACTAACGATGCTGTTAGGTACTTTATTGCTGCCCAGCGAAGAAAGCGGTTCAAACTTGCGTGTCCGGATATCGCTATGAAACTCGATATGTTCTACAGTTCCATCGGCATTAGTGAACTGCATCTTGTATTTTTTCTCAGTGATGATTCCACCGCCAAGACTGCTCTGTTCGTTCTGGTATAGGTAATTGTTGGCCTCGTCACGGCTGAGATCTTCTTCCAGATACCGGGCCGTTTCATCAAGCTCCAGATTTTTCGAGACTTGGTGCATCGATCGTTTGACTGTTTCATTGAACTGCTCGCTACTTTTCTTGAGTATGATACTTACATATTTTACTTGCAAAAAAAGCAAACCGGCAAAAGCAAAAGCCATCACCACCGCAAGCAACCAAATCGTAGACTTCCTCATATCAATAAATCTCTCGTTTTAATATCACAAATAACGCGCCTTTTAATTTAATATTTACACAAAAAAGGTAAAAACAGAATGCCTAAAATGTTAAAAATGCATTACCAAAGGATTGCAATTCTCTTTCTATCTATTTTTAAACTAACGCCTTACATCCCTTTCACAGACGTATCATCATATCTTGCACGTTCCGTACTAATTAGTAAAAACAGCTGTACAACATGAATTGTTGTAGCCGACACTTAAAAACTTTTCCCGAAAGCATTGACTTTTAATTATTAACTCTATCTTTGCCTCCCGTAAGAGTTACGTGAAATGATACAAGAAGGTATTACACAGATAGACATCAAACAGGTATTACGGCAAAAGGCGCCTTCGGTTGCCCGTAAGATTCCCGGTTTTATGGTTGACTATCTGATCCGTACTGTTCATCAGGATGAGCTGAACGAGATCCTCCGTCGGTATCACGATAAAGACGGGGTAGCGTTCATGCAGGAGTTGATCGGATATTTTGACTTGAATCTGGAACTGGTAAACGAAGAGAATATTCCTGCCGAAGGGCGGTACATATTCGCTTCCAACCATCCGCTGGGCGGACTGGACGGGATTTGCCTGTCGGCCATTATCGGCGGACGTTTCGACGGGAAGATCCGCTACCTGGTGAACGACCTGCTGCTCTACCTGTCTAACCTGAGGTCGATCTTCGTCCCTATCAACAAACATGGGGCGCAGGGGAAAAAGAACGCCGAACTAATCGAAAAGGCATACGCTTCGGACAACCAGATCATCACATTTCCCGCCGGTTTATGCTCACGCAAACAAAACGGGAAGATACAGGACACCGAATGGAAGAAGTCGTTTATCCAAAAGGCCGTGGAATACCGGCGGGACATCGTACCGGTGTTTTTCGAAGGACGTAACTCCAATTTTTTCTACCGTCTCGCCAACATGCGGAAAGCTTTGGGCATAAAGATGAATTACGAAATGATCTACCTGCCCGACGAGATGTTCAAAAGCAAGCACAAGACATACAGCATCCATTTCGGGAAGCCGATTCCCTGGCAAACTTTCGACAGTAGCCGTAAACCGGCTGAGTGGGCTGAGTGGGTGAAGGAAATCGTCTATAATCTAAAGAAATAATTGATTTTATTATATGCAAGACATCATCAAACCGATTGACCGTGCTCTCCTGAAAGCTGAACTGACCGGGGACAAGAAGCTGAGGAGGACCAACAAATCCAACAATGAGATATACATTATCACAGCCCACGACTCTCCCAACGTGATGCAGGAGATCGGGCGACTCAGGGAAATCGCTTTCCGATATTACGGAGGCGGGACCGGCTTTCCGGTCGATATCGACGAATACGATACGATGGACGACGCTTACCGCCAGCTTATCGTATGGAGCCCTGAAGACGAACAGATTTTAGGCGGCTACCGCTTCCTCTGCGGTTCGGATGTAAAATTCGACAAAGCCGGCAAACCTGTTTTAGCAACTTCCCACCTTTTCAATTTCTCCGATAAGTTCAATAAAGAATATTTACCGTACACGGTCGAGCTGGGCCGTTCGTTCGTAACGCTGGAATACCAGTCGACCCGTAGTGGCAGTGCGAAAGGATTGTTCGTATTGGACAATCTTTGGGATGGCCTGGGAGCTCTTTCCGTGGTGGACCCCAGCTTGCAGTATTACTTCGGGAAGGTAACGATGTATAACACCTACAATTCCGAAGCCCGCAACATGATCCTGTATTTTCTGAACATGCACTTCCCCGACCCAGAGAAACTGATCACTCCGATCTGCCCATTGGAAACAGGCACGGATCCAGAAAAAATGCAGGAGCTTTTCAAGTATGACAACTTCAAGGACAATTACAAGGTCTTGAACCAAGAAGTCCGCAAGTTCGGCATCAATGTGCCGCCGTTGGTCAATGCTTATATGAGCCTCTCCCCTAAGATGCGTGTATTCGGCACCGCTATCAATCATGAGTTCGGGGAGGTGGAAGAGACCGGCATCCTGATCGCCATCAATGAAATTCTCGAAGACAAAAAGAAACGTCATATCGAAACTTATCTGAACGAGGAAGGCAAATCGGCCGACTTGATACGCAATAGTTAAGAACGGGATATAAAGACATACGAAGAGCCATGTACGCCAGATGATGCATCATCCGCATACATGGCTCTTTTATGTTTAGCCTTAAATCACTCTTCGTTCTTCTGTTTCTCCCACTCTCCGGCAATCTCCTCAAGAGCCTCGTACCAGTCCTTTCCGAAACGGCGGACCAGCGGTTCCTTCAGAAACTTATAGACCGGGAGTTTTTCTTTCTTACCCAGTATCTCTGCGGCTTTGCAGATACTCCAGCGATTATAATTAACTGCTTCGAACGTATCGTACTTTTCCACACGTATCGGGTAAAGGTGGCAGGAAACCGGTTTATAGAAAGAGAGCTTACCTTCGCGATAGGCCTTCTCCACCGCACACTTGCAAGTTCCGTCCGCATCATAACAGGTAAAAACACAGTCTTTCCCGTTTACGATAGAAGTCACTAAGTCTCCCTCTTCATCAATATAGGCAACGCCTTGTTTCTTGATGATCTCCTGAGCTTTCGGCGCCAGATCGTCCCAGATAACCGGAAGGGCTTTTTCCAGTTCGCCCACCTCTTCCTCCAGCAGGGGTGCACCGGAATCACCTTCCACACAGCAAATACCTTTGCAATGCGACAGATCGCATAAGAACTGGCGTTCGAGAACGTCGAGGCTGACTAGGGTATTGTCTATTTGAATCACTGTATTAAATTAATAATTAAGAATTAATAATTAATAATTAAGAAATATCATTTAGTCATAGAAGATTTTACGGATTTGACTATGCTGACCAAAAGAGCGACTAATTCATTGCAATCAGCAGATAACGAGTCATAGGCTTGTTGTTCTAAATAATCCGTATCTTTCAAAAGATTCAGCCAATAACAAGTTTCATTGGCCTCCTTTAAGGCAATACTCATTTTGCTTACAAAATCAGCACTGCTTTGTGCATAATGCGCTTCTGCAACCAAAGCACCTATGGCAGTACCACTTCGCAACACTTGCTTAGTCAAGACATATTCTTTTTTAGAATCGATTAAAAACTTGTATGCGTTCACTATACGAATAGCAAACGCATACGATTTAGTCTGGATCACATTATTCACCAGTCTTATTTTTTAATTTTTAATTCTTTATCAAGTCCTGCCCTGTCATATCAGCCGGCTGTGCCATGCCCAAAATATGCAGGATAGACGGAGCGACATCGGCCAGGACACCGTTTTCCACTTTTGCATTTTTGTTTTCTGTCACATATACAAAAGGAACCGGGTTCAGGGAGTGAGCCGTATTGGGAGTACCGTCTTCGTTGAGCGCGTGATCGGCATTACCGTGGTCGGCGATGATGATTACTTCATAGCCGTTGGCTTTGGCAGCCTCGACCGTGTCTTTCACGCAGTTGTCGATAGCCGTTACGGCCTTTTCGATGGCACTATAGATACCGGTATGGCCAACCATATCACCATTAGCATAGTTCACGACGATGAAGTCGAACTTCTGCGTATTGATAGCCTCAACCAACTTGTCTTTCACTTCGTAAGCGCTCATTTCCGGCTTCAGGTCGTAAGTGGCGACTTTCGGGCTCGGAACCAAGATACGTTCTTCATTTTTGTACGGAGTTTCGCGACCACCGTTAAAGAAGAAAGTCACATGAGCGTACTTCTCCGTCTCGGCGATATGAAGCTGTGTTTTCCCGTTTTCAGCCAGGTATTCTCCCAATGTGTTCTGGACGTTTTCCTTGTCGAACAGGATATGGACCCCTTTGAAAGAAGCATCGTACGGAGTCATGCAGTAATACTGCAAACCAGGGATCGTGTGCATACCCTGTTCCGGCATATCCTGCTGGGTCAGCACGACAGTCAATTCTTTTGCACGGTCGTTGCGGTAGTTGAAAAAGATCACGACATCACCTTCTTTGATCGTACCATCTACTGTAGCGTTGTTGATCGGTTTGATAAACTCGTCGGTCACGCCTTCATCATACGATTCCTGCATGGCCTGAACCATGTCGGTAGCCTGTTTGCCCTTGCCTTCAACCAGCAGGTCGTAGGCTTCTTTCACGCGTTCCCAACGTTTGTCGCGGTCCATTGCATAGAAACGACCGACGATGGATGCGATCTTTCCGGCAGACTGTGCACAGTGGGCCGTCAGTTGTTCGATAAAGCCTTTACCGCTCTTCGGGTCCGTGTCGCGACCGTCCATGAAGCAGTGGATGAAAGTATTGTCGATTCCATATTCCTTGGAGATATCGCAAAGTTTGAACAGGTGGTCGAAAGAACTGTGTACGCCACCGTTGGAGGTCAACCCCATGAAATGGATATTTTTGCCATGTTCTTTGGCATAAGAGAAGGCAGAAACGATTTCAGGGTTCTTCATGATGCTATTGTCGGCACAAGCACGGTTAATCTTCACCAAATCCTGGTAAACGATACGTCCGGCCCCGATATTGAGGTGTCCGACTTCAGAGTTACCCATTTGTCCGTCAGGCAACCCTACGTTTTCACCGCTTGCCTGTAACTGTGAATGAGGATAAGTGGCCAGCAGGCTGTCCCAATAAGGAGTGGGAGTGTTAAAGATTACATCGTCTTTACCTTGATCGCCGATACCCCAGCCGTCAAGAATCATTAAAAGGGCTTTCTTGCTCATGATTGCTTAATTATTTATTGTTTATACTCATTTTCGTTATTCGGGCACAAAGATAAGCAATTCCGGGCATATATTGTTTGCTTGGAAAATATTACTTTTGTGAACGATATGGAAAAGACGATACAAGATAAAGAGTTAGGAACCATCCACCTCCGCACCAGTCCCCGTGCTACCCGTTACACACTGAAAATCTCCAAAGGGACGATTACGGCTACCATGCCTCCGGGTGGAAACGAAGCGCGTATGCTCGCTTTTATCCGGGAAAACAAGGAAAAACTTCTTGCCGCCCTTGCCAAACATCCCGCCCGCCCGCTCCTGACAGATGAGACGAAGATGCAAACCGCAACGTTCCGCCTCCATGTCTTCCGTACCGACCGGGCTAACTTCTATATGAAATTAGACGATGGCGTCCTGCACATCGCCTGTCCCTCGCAGACCGACTTCGCCGACGAACGTGTACAAAAACTCCTGAAAGACTTCATTGAGCAAGCCCTCCGGCATGAGGCCCGCCGCCTCTTACCTTCACGGTTGCTCGACCTGGCCTCCCGGCACGGCTTCACCTGCACGGATGTAAAAATCTTCAACAGCAAAAGCCATTGGGGTAGTTGCACACCACGTCGCAGCATCAATCTCTCTCTTTCTCTGATGCTCCTGCCCTGGCACCTGATCGACTACGTCCTCCTCCACGAACTTTGCCACACCATAGAGATGAACCACAGTGACCGTTTTTGGGCATTGATGGACAAGGTCACAGAGGGGAAAGCGTTAGAACTGAGGAAGGAGTTGAAGAAGTATCATATGCTGTAAGCCGGATTGCGGAATATCTGATTATTCAGTCCTTGGGGTAATCGTTCCATGATCTCGATGTTGCTTAAGACATATGACCACTTCTTATAAAGCGTGTCACAAAATCGTTTTCCACTTCCTCTGTCACTGTATCACTGATTTCTTTGTACCAATTGATATTCAACTTGTCTTATTTGTGATATATGCCCGTTTTCTCTATCACTACGGCATCACTACCCTATCACTGGCAATTTGGATAAAAATAGGCACTCCGCTTATATACAACTGTATATTAATACATTACAAATAGCACAAACAATAAACACCCTATTCCCATCCCTGCAAACCACTCGATTATTTTATGTAAAAACGGGTATAAAATAGGTAAAACCGGGTAGTTTTTATTGCCCGGCACAGTACTTTAGTTACCGGACACCCCCATGTTACCCCCAACATGGGGGTGTTTACGGAATTATCTGCTTGTTTCTGCTAAATAAAGAGAGGGCTTTTGTGAAATGAAGAACCGTATTTCGCCAATTTAATACCTATTCAACAATATGATAAAACGTCATATTGGAAAATTTTGATGCGGTTACCCTGTTACTTCGACGGTAAATATATCGTCATAAAGGACGGAAGATCAAGTATCTTTCCTATTTCTTTCCAGCAAAAACGAATCCCCTGCAATCATCGACTACAGGGGATTGTTTTTTGTCTGCTTCGGTCTTCACAGAGGGAGAGCAGATGAACTTTTTTTAATTTCATTACTTTAGTATTAATATTCACCGCTTGTTCGCCCTCGCGGGGTAATTGACTGGTCGGAAAGACCGGACACATGGTCATTATTTGATTATAAAATCTTTATTTCAATATAGTAGAGACACTGTTTCATAGTGTCTCTACGGGAGATCATTATTACTTAACGATCGCTTTAACAGCTTCTTCACCTTCAACAGCTACTACAACTACGCCCTGAGGAGCAGCAATTGTTGCATCGCTTGAAGTGATAACTGTGTTAGCAACTGTCTGGCCCAAGATGTTAGTGATAACAACTTTCTTACCTTCAGCGTTAGCTACACGTACAGCACCCTGCAAAGCGATTACTGTAACTTCAGATGTTGCAATTTCTTCGTTGTCTGTTGCCAATTGATCATCTTCTTTGTTTTCAACGTTGAAGATCAGGGCACCGTCACCACCAGTCTTAGCGTTAGAGAAATAAGAAGGATTCTTAGTCAAGACAACGCAACCATTCTGGATCTTCAACCAAGAGCCGTTTTCAGGAGCAATCTTTTCACCATCATAGTTGTTTGATTCGAACAAGAATTTGTTAGCATTACCTTCTTCTTCCACATTACCGGCAGCTTCAGGATTCACATAACGGAATGACCAAGTATAATTTTTGTGGTTGACGCCAGTCAACACATTCTTAATCTTGGTTGCACCAGCAGCCACCAAAGAATCATTTACAGCTTGTAATCTTGCAAAATCGATCTTATCATTTGCCAAAGCCTTGAATTCGTCTGTCAAAACCCACAATGTATCAGCCTGTTTGATAGCTTCAACAAAACCTACGCGAACATAACCAGCAGTTACATCTGTGTACGGTTTCTTGTAACCATTAGCAGCAGCAGAATCAGCGAAGCTAACTACATATTTACCTCTTTCAAATGCAGCCTTACCCGGAATAGCATGGATACAGTGGTTAGCATCTACCAAGTTACCATTTTCATCACGGTGAGTTCCGTCTGCTTCCGTACAAGGAATTGTATCTGTACCCGCGAAATCATTATGAGCAACAGAAAGTAGATACTGAGGTTTGATATCACCATTGTCACGGTTGATCACAGCTGTATCGATCTGGAAGGCAAGACCTGTAGCCTTGTTAGCAGTCCACATACCTACATAATTCACGTTAGCATCCATCAAACCACCTTCGCGGTTGTTTTCATCCATCAGATATTCTTTACGAACATTTTCAAAGAATCTCAAACTGTCACGACCATCTGTTGCACTTTCACCCAAAGCCGTATTGTTGAAACGGCGATACAGAGGAGCATCGCTCTTAGCGATAGCAAATACAGAAGTTCTTGTTTCAGTCAATACCTGAGCACGCAGCAGAGCATCTTCATCGTTGTCGACAACACCAGCTTTATTCAAGCCATTGTTATTAATCAAAGCATAATAACAAGTCAGATCTTCACCCTTCGTAAATTCATTGTTTTCTTTGAAATAGAAAGAAGTTACAGCATCTGTGCTAGCCGGATTTGTCGTTGCCATGATCTGGTGTTCTTTGTTTACATAGAGCTTACGTCCGTAAGGTGCAGAAACCGTATAAAGACGTCTTTCCAACTGAGCCAATGTCGGAATATAAGTATTAGCACCACGAGCATCTACATCATAACCGAATTCAGCAGCTTGAGCAGCTTCAATTGAGAAACGGCCAGCATCTTCAGTCAATACGTTCAAAACAGAGTCTTCAGCATTCTTGTTCAGGTATTTATCAGCTGTATAAGCATGCCAGTAGTTGAATGTATAACGATTTACATCCAGATCCTGATCTTCCAAAAATTTGTATCCATTGTGTTTGTCAGCAACAGCGTCAGCAGAAACCGGTTCAAAGACAACTTCTACACCATTCAACTTGTACTGGCCGTCTTTAGTACCTTTTCTCAACTGGATCTGATAATCGTTCTGTGCATCGAACTCACGGTTAGTTACCTGAACCGGAGAAATTTCTGCACGAAGAGCAGAATGATCTTTCTTGATAACAACCCACTGGAATGCAGGGATATGGTTAAAATTCATATTCTTGATAACATCACCTCCAGTATATTCAGCTACAGAGTCTGCATCATAAATGTGAACGCCATAATATTCACCAGTTTTCACATTTTTGATCGTGTAAACACCGTCAGCGATACTTGCATAATCAGAATCGATACCGTCGGCGTAAGCCAAAAGATTTACGTGGTTTTCAACAGGTCTTCCAGCAAGCACATCGTCATCATAGAAAGTAACGACATTCTTAGCTTCGTCTACCAAAGTACAATGTGACAACACTGTAAACAGCTTCGTATTATTCTGAACACCTGGTTTAAAACCAGTTGCCATGCTACCAGAAATTCCACCATCTACACGGGCATCATCATTCAACATTGTCCAATATGTCACTTCGCTTCCTTTCTGGCTTTTCGGAGCCACGGCATTTGCCAACTCAACAAACTGAGAGAAAGATTCGACTTGCAAAGAGTCTGTCAACAGGTCCTTTGTGAATTTGAAACGGAATGCATCGTCCGGCAAATTATAGCCTAATGTATCAATCACATTATAACCATTAACCGGTGTAACCAAATTGCCTGCGGCATCTTTTTCCATGATTGCAGCCGATGTTGTCAACTGATTATACAGTTTGAAAGAAGCACCAGTACTTTCATAATAAGACGTATCAAGACGTAAATAGTTATAAGACAATTCTCCTTCGTCATTCAATTTGTTCAAAAACAGATATTCATCTTGTGCTGGTGTATATCCACCTTTTTTGTTACGCAGAACTTCATAAGGAGAAGAAGGAGTACCACTACTTCTCAGGACCTGGGCTTGATACTTATCGGCAAACGGATTTTTGTCGATATCCTCTGCAAAAGACAACTGCATGTACTTAACATCATCGCCCTTTGTGTTCAGGTCTTCAGCAGACATTACCCAAGAACCCGGAGTCAAGATCTGTAAAGCTGTACCTGATTGCAGTTTTTGTTTCGAATCTTTTGCTGCATAAATAACGTTAGTAGCAGCATCTACACGAATCACCAAAGTAGAGTCACCACCGGCAAAGTCCATAGAAACAACTTCGGAGGCTTGTAAAGAGTTAGAAACATTGTAACGGCTGTTATACCAAATCCACTGTGTCAAAGCACCACCAACTTCAGCTGCATTACCTGAAACAGCAGAAGTAGATGTACCCGTTTCTTTTACTGCATTCTTCGGATCAAAAGAAAAAGTAGCACCTGTTGCCTTGTTTGTCATAACAAAACGAGTAGCACCACCATCACCTGTCACATTAGCAGAAACCGTCCACAAAGCGGAATCAACTTTTGCCAAAGAATTCAATGAGTTTGCTGCAACCGATTTAAAAGCGAGAGTTCCATCGGCAGTTTCTGTAACGCTTACAACATTAGTTACCCCACTTCCTACGCCTAAAGCATAATACTTGGCCTGACGAATTTCAGGTTCACTAGAAAAAACCTGAGGATTAAACGTCTGCGCAGAAGCTCCGACACCAGAAGCCAGCAGAACAGCGGCTACAAGAGTAGAAAACTTTTTGTTCA
>OHPL01001839.1_pt1 | contig 10272 bp, 8 predicted proteins | sample 1577711 | NCBI WGS metagenome assembly OHPL01 (sample SAMEA3879538, study PRJEB24766) | human gut metagenome | biome: human-associated habitat; feature: feces | place: USA | collected 1985/1987
ATTATCGTAAGAATCAACAAGCCCAAATAAATATGGAGGATAATATTACTATACTTGCAGGAGCAAATAACAGTGGTAAAACATCTCTGGTAGAACTTTTGGATTCTGTATTTGCGAAACCCAAGGGAAAACTGGCATTAAACAAAAATGATTTTCCTGTTGAAATGTGTGAACAGTGAAGAAAAGCTGTTTATCCTTTATTTTATAATGCCTTTACAAGCAGCGAGAATAAAGAGAAAACTATTACAGTGATTAGTGAAAAGATGTTTCAATGGGAGAAGCCTATTTTGATTTCACCGATTACAATTCATATTCAGATAGAATATGATAAGGAAAAAGATGACATTCGCAATTTTGCTGATTATATAATGGAACTCTCAGATAATAATACAAGTTTTTATTTTGTTTATAAATATGAAATAAGCAGCACAGCTTTTGTGAACAAAATTGATCAGAATTATGAGAAACTTTTTTCAAGATTTCAGAAGGCTGAAAAAGCTAAAAAAGACGATAATTTTTCGAATAAATGCGAACAAACAATAAGTGAAATGATTTTTGACCTCTATTCTGATTCTTGCACAGAAGAGGCTTATTTTTGTGATAGTTCATATGGTAATGCTGTTCATATGGAAATTTCAGATTTTAAGTCGCTATTTAATTTTGGACATATTACAGCCAGTCGAGTGTTAGATGATGAGAGATCTGACAAAGCACATATTCTAAGTAAAAGCATGGTAGATATTGCAAGTCAAGCAGAAGACTGGCAGAGTACTATTAAAGATCTTCCCGATCAGATTATTCAACCAATACAAAATGCTAATATACAAGATAAAGTTAGAACAGCTTCACTGGACCCTCTTAAGACAACTATGAATGCTGTTTCTGAGACAAACGGTGGACAAGCTGGAGAAATTATAATTGATATGGATATAACAGAGGATTCTATTAAATCGTTATTAAAGAATATTACCAGTGCAAAATACAAAATTGGTAATTATTATTTAAATGAATCTTCTCAAGGTTTAGGATATAGCAATCTTATATACATACATCTACAATTAGAAAAGTATAAAAAGTCGATAAATCCTCTTGTTGTTAATTTCTTTGTAATAGAGGAACCGGAAGCACATATGCACCCGCAAATGCAAAATGCTTTTTCTCAATATTTGTTAAATTACTATAAAGGAGAAGACAATATTCAGGGAATGTTGACTACACATTCGCATGAAGTGGTTCGTAATGCGCAAATTTCTCTGAAACGCTTGCTTTGGAGATCGTAGATCCTTTGATACTTATCCCGGCTTTTATTACTGATTTTCTATGCATACACCCATTCAATGATGGAAACGGCAGAATGAGCAGACTTCTAACATTGCTCTTGCTCTATAAAAGCGGATATGAAGTCGGAAAGTATGTCAGCCTTGAAAAGCAAATCGAAAATACAAAGGATGTTTATTATAACGTCCTCCGGGATATCGACGTTGGCTGGCACGAAGAGCAAAACGATCCTACTCCTTTTATCCGATATACGCTTGAATTGCTGCTTGCTTGCTATACGGAGTTTGAGGATAGGGTAGGAATGATGGAAACGTCGGGAGTGAAAAGCTCTGCGTATGATATAGTAAGATCATACATCGATGAAAAAATCGGTAAATTTACAAGCAGTGATGTTCTCATAAATTGTCCAAGTATAAGCCGAGCGTCTGTGTTCAATGCTTTGAAAAAATTGACTGAAAATGGGTACATTGATAAATATGGTGCTGGTAAACAGGCTTATTATGTCAAGCACCTAAAATAAACCGGAAGCAAAGAAGTTATTTAACATCAAAATTGCTGTGCTTTGATCTGCTGCTTGTAATTTTTCAATGTTACCTTTATATATCAACTCTGTAAAGTTCCCTTTTTGATCTAATGGAACAAACACAACATTAACATCATCGCCGTTATCGCATAGCAGGATTTTGGAGATGGTTTTTTCGTAGTTGTCTATTATTGATAATCCAACTAAACCTTGCCATTTTGGATGAGTTTATAGATAACAAATCCCCATTTTACGATTATTTGCTTAATATAGACCATTTTTTGTGGCAAGGTTCAATTGGGGGAGCAATAGTATTAATTTTTATAGTCAAAACTATGATAATATGTTTAAAATGTGATAAAAAGCTGAAATTTTCCTGCGGCATTGACACGGAACATCGATAATGCTATAATATTTTCATTGAACGCTTGTTAAGTGAAGAAAAGAGGTGCTTTATGGCAGGTTCAAGAAGCGAAAAAGCCGCCGAAACACGCCGAAAGCTTATCGAAACGGCTAAGAAGTCCTTTTCCGAAAACGGATACAATGGCACTTCGGTCAGAGATATCAGCAAAAGCATCGGCGTTTCGGAGAGCCTTTTGTATCACTACTTTCCCAACGGAAAACGTGAACTTCTTTCCGAGATAATGATAAAGGAGCTTGATGACTTTCGGAAAAACGTTCCCGATAATGATGTTTTTGATATTTTTGACGGTCTGTCTATTGAGGATTCACTCAAAAGTATTTATACCCGACTTTCGGGATTTATAAACGAACATATCGACCTTATCCGCATAGTAATACTTGAAAAGGAAGTCCGTGATTTTATCCGAGCGGAGGATATGAACCGATATCTTGACGGGCTGGAAAATTTTCTCTGCGAGCTTCTCCGAAACCGTATGGATAAAGGCGAGATACACGATGTTGACTGCCGTGCCGCCGCTATGGTGATGCGTTCGATGCTGCTCAATATGGTACTTCTCAGTATTCTCGGAATAACCTGCTCCGAGCAGGATTCGGAAGAAAAAGGCAGAGAGGTCTTTTTGAAGATCTTAAATATAAGAAAGGAAGAAAGCAACTAATGCTCCAACTTAAGAACATTGTAAAACAATACGGCGAGGGTGACAATGCTGTAAAAGCGCTCGGTGGCGTAAGCATTTCATTCCGTGAGAACGAGTTCGTTTCGATACTCGGACATTCCGGCTGCGGCAAAACTACGCTGCTCAACATCATCGGCGGACTTGACCATTATACCTCGGGCGACCTTGTTATCAACGGCATTTCCACCAAGAATTACAAGGACAGAGATTGGGACGCTTACCGCAACCACACGATAGGCTTTATCTTTCAGAGCTACAACCTTATCCCCCACCAGACCGTTCTTGCAAATGTTGAGCTTGCACTGACGATATCGGGCGTTTCAAAGTCCGAACGCCGAAGAAGAGCAATTGAAGCACTCGAAAAGGTCGGTCTTGGCAATCAGATACATAAGAAACCGAATCAGATGTCGGGCGGTCAGATGCAGCGTGTCGCAATTGCACGTGCGCTCATCAACAACCCCGATATCCTCCTCGCAGACGAACCTACAGGCGCACTCGACAGCGAAACCTCCATTCAGGTAATGGAGCTTCTCAAAGAGATCGCAAAGGATAAGCTCGTCATAATGGTAACGCATAACCCCGAGCTTGCCGAAAAATATTCAACACGAATAGTCCGCATAAAGGACGGACTTCTCACAGATGACAGCGACCCGTTTGATCCCGAACAGGCTGACGCTCCCACTGAAGCAAAGAAAAAGCGTGTTTCAATGTCGTTCCTCACGGCGATATCGCTTTCGCTCAACAACCTGCTCACGAAAAAGGGCAGAACCATTCTTACCGCCTTTGCAGGCTCTATCGGCATCATCGGCATTGCCCTTATCCTCTCGCTTTCAACGGGCATCAATGATTATATAAACGAGATACAGGAGGCAACACTTTCCTCCTACCCTATTCAGATTTTCGAGGAAACCGCAGACACTGCCGCACTTATGAATACGATGATGCAGAATTCACCGAACAAAAGCAGCGGCGGCGAAGAAACCGAGCTTGAAAATGTCGTTCACGGAAATACAGCTGTATACGAAATTTTCAATTCGCTCAATTCCTCCGCAAAGCAGAAAAACGATATGCCTGCGATAAAGAAATTCCTCGATAATGATGAAACAATTCAGGAGAACGCAAGCTCCGTTTCGTACAGCTATGACATTCAGATGCCCATCTTCACAAAAGACCCGTCGGGCAGGATCGTGAAATCGGACTTCTCCGAAACGTTCCGGTCAACTATGGGTGTTGATATGAACGCATCTGCCGCTTCAAGTGCAATGATGAGTATGTCGCCTATGGGAAACATCGAGGTCTGGCAGGAAATGCTCCCCGGCGAAAACGACAGTGATGTAAATGAGATCATCAAGAACCAGTACGACCTCGTTTACGGCAGCTGGCCCGAAAATTACAACGATGTCGTAGTTATCATTTCAAAGCAGAATGAAATACCCGATATCATAATGTACACCCTCGGCTTCAAGGATCAGGAAAAGCTCCCCGAGATTATGAACGCCGCAATGACGGGCGGTATCATCGACGATTACGGCGTTACCGACTGGACTTTTGACGAAGTTATGAGCAAGGATTACAAGCTCATTCTCCCCTGCGAATATTATCAGAAGAACGAGAGCGGCACAGGCTATGTTGACCTCACCGGTACCGACACGGGACTTGAATATATCTACAGCGCAGAAGATATTGGCACACCGCTCCATATCTGCGGCTTTATCCGTCCTAACGAAGATTCCACAGCCGCTATGCTCACGGGCTATATCGGCTACACAAAGGCTCTCACCGACTATGTTATCGACACCACAAATTCAAGCGATATCGTAGCGGAACAACAGAACGATGAAAGCACCGATATCCTTTCGGGTGACCCGTTCAAGACCGATGATTACGTTCCCCTTTCCGATGAAGAAAAGTCAGAAAAAGCTAAGGCTTATATCGAAAACCTGAGCGCATCGGACAAGGCTGACGTTTTCCGCTTCGTTATGTCACAGCCGAGCGAGGACGATATGAACGCTTATGCAGATCAGTTTCTCGCAAATGTCACAAGAGAACAGATAGAAGAGCAGATGGCAGGTCAGTACGCCGAGGAAATGGGCGTTGGATCTGCCGACAGCGTTAAGAGCTATATTAAACAGATGAGCGATGACGAGCTTTTCTCTTTCGTCCGTGAAAGCGTAAAGGAACAGTATGCACAGCAGTACGCCGAGCAGGTCGAGCAGCAGTTCTCCGCAATGACCGCCGACCAGATCGCAGCAACAATGTCCGTTACTCCTCTCACCGAAGCGCAGTACGCCGCAATTTTTGACGAATACACTCCCGAACAGTTCTCCGACAGAACCTACGACGACGTAATGGATATCCTCGGCAAAGCTGATTTTGACGAGCCGTCCACTATCAATATCTATGCAAAGTCCTTCGAGGAAAAAGACCGCATCTCCGACCGCATCAGCGATTACAACGACAGCGCCGCAGAGGAAGATCAGATACATTATACCGACTATGTTGCTCTGCTTATGTCCTCAATAACAAATATCATCAGCGGAATTTCGTATGTCCTCATCGCATTCGTGGCAATTTCTCTCGTCGTTTCCTCAATTATGATAGGCATCATCACATATATCTCCGTGCTTGAAAGAACAAGGGAAATAGGTATCCTCCGTGCGATAGGCGCATCAAAGCACGATGTTTCGACCGTGTTCAATGCAGAAACATTGCTCGTCGGACTTACCTCGGGACTGATCGGCGTAGCTATCTCGGCACTTGCGCTTATCCCGATAAATGCTATCATATACAATCTTACGAACATTGAGGGACTTAAAGCAGTCCTGCCCATACCTGCGGCTGTCATACTTGTAGTGATAAGTATGATACTCACGCTTATTGCAGGTATTATCCCGTCAAGAGTTGCATCGAAGAAAGACCCTGTTGAGGCACTGCGCACGGAATAATGCGTGATTCGTAATTATTTGCATAACTAAAATTTGTCAGGCGTTGCGAAGCCAACTAAAGTTTACGTTAATTTGTGCAATTTTTTCAATAATACGTTTTTTTGACAAATCAGCCGCCCCAAATTGGAGCGGCTGATTTTTATCTGGTATGAAATTCATAGGATTCAGAGAGGAAACCCTCAATGTCGGTCTTGCCGATAGTATCAACGGCGGAAATTTTTATCCAGTATTTGCGTTCGGGGTGAAGTCCCGTTATCGTGCAGTTTTCCGTTGTGACCTTAGCGTATTCCTCGTATTTTTTGAGGAGCGGATTGTAGAGATATACCTTGTAGTAGTCCGTTCCGTTGACCCAGTTCCACGTTAAGTCCATTTTGTTCCTGCCGCGCGAAGCGATAACTGCTGTCGGGGCGGAAAGGCGGTATTTATACTTTACCTTGTTTTTCTTTGCATAGCGTTCAGCGTCGCTGCCCTGCTCGACAACGAGGGTCAATCTGCAGGGGGTTATCGATTTGAATGACTTGTAGAAATCACCGTTGCTGTAGGTGTAGTAGGGTGCTTTCACAGCTTTTTTGCCGGTCGAAAGGTAAAACTGCGGCTCATCTTTGGAAAGGTCTGCGCAGAAGCCGAAAGCATATCTGTCAACAGTCGCATCGGCAGGTATCGAAACAGCTTCAAGCCTCGGGCAGTTGTAGAAAGCGTCTGCAATGAAGCCGATGCTGTTCGGGAATTTTACAGTTTTGAGCGAAAGGCAGTTGCCGAATGCACCGCCGCCTATCTGACCGACTTCCGAGCCGCTTTTCGTGAAGGTAATGCTTTGCAGCGAACGGCAGCAGAAGAAAGCATAGTCCATAATTCCGCCGTAAGGGTATCTTCCGTAGGTTTCATTCGTGCAGATATCTCCTCGGAAAATTACCTTTTTAAGGCTTATGCAGCCGAAAAATGCACTCTCGCCGATATAGTCAAGGTTGCCCTTTACATCGAGCGTTTTAAGGTTTGAGCAGCCCGTGAAAGCTCTGTCGCCGATGCCGCCGAAGCAGGTCTTGGGTATCGTAACGGAGGTTATTTTCTGATTGTCACGGAAAGCATCATCGGCAATGTAGACAGCATCGGCAGGGATCGTTATCGCGCCGCCCGAGCCTTTGTATTTTTTTACAAAAATGTCACCGCTTCTGTCCTGAGCAAGAACGAAACCGCCCTTTACGGTGTATTCCGAATCGGCTATTTCTTTTGAGTTGGAGAGTGCGAAAACGTTCACCGCCGAAAGCTGCATACAGCTGAGTGACATAACGACAGCAAGCGCAATATTTATTAATCTTTTAAACTTCAAGAGTATTACCCCATTTCATTCAGATAAGCTTTACTTGTCCGTACTTCCGAAACCGCCGGTGCGTGTGCCGTCCGAAGAGTCATCGTCGGTAATACCGAACGGGAGGAATATTCCCTGAGCGAAGCCTTTTCCCTCGTCAACATCGGCAATGCTGAAGTCCTTTGAATCGTTGGTTATCTTTATTTTGATGTGACCCTCGTTGTCAGCGCCGAAGTAGTCGCTGTCGATGATGCCGACAGTGTTGTCAAGCTGAATCCGATGCTTGAAGCCAAGACTGCTTCGTGGGAATATCGCAAGCACCCAGCCCTGCGTTATCTCGGCTCGTATTCCCGTCGGGATAAGGAGAGTTTCATCGGGGTTAAGGGTTATTGCAACTGGGAGAAAGAAATCATAGCCTGCCGAGCCTGCGGTAGCTCTTTTCGGCAGCCTGATATGGTCGTATATCTCACGAACGACTGCCTCGTCATCTTCGGGATAGACAGCCTGCCAGTCACCGAGAAATTGTTCAAACGAAACCTTATAAAATTTTGCGACTTTTTCTATAGACATAAAAAATCCTCCGAAATATCATATATTATCATTATACAATATTCGGAGGATTTCGTCAACACTTTGGCAATAAATTAAAGCATATTTTTGATGCTTTCGCTGATTTTTCCCGCAACGTAAGGATTGTTCATCGTGTAAAGGTGAATACCGTCAACGCCGCTTGAAATAAGGTCAACTATCTGGTCGATAGCATAGGCAATTCCCGCATCGCGGAGAGCTTCGGGGTTGTTTTCGTATCTCTGCATAGTCTTGGAGAACTTTGCGGGAAGGCTTGCGCCGCACATCGAAACCATTCGCTGTATCTGCTTTGCATTTGTAACGGGCATAATTCCTGCTTCGATAGGAACGTTCACTCCTGCGGCTCTTGCTTTTTCAAGGAAGTTGAAAAATACGGAGTTGTCGAAGAAAAGCTGCGACATAAGATGCTCTGCGCCTGCTTCTATCTTTATTTTGAGATTTTCGATATCCTTGTCAAGATTTTCCGCTTCAATATGACATTCGGGGTAGCAAGCTCCCGAAACATGAAAATCACCGTTTTCCTTTATAAAGCGTGTAAGGTCGCTCGCATACTCAAAGTCGTGCAGACGGGGGATATCGGGGTTGATATCGCCGCGGAGAGCAAGGATATTTTCAACGCTGCGCTCTTTGAGCTGTTTAAGGCGTTCGAGGATAAGCTCCCTGTCGCTGTAAACGCAGGTGAGGTGAGCCGCCGAGGTTATGCCGAGTTCGTTCTGAATGTATGAAGCGATATCGCAGGTCATTGTGTCCGCGCTCGTTCCTCTTGCGCCGTATGTAACGCTGATAAAGTCGGGAGAGAGCTTTTTAAGCTCGTCCAGTGTATGGTAAATGGATTCGATTGGAGTAGTGTTTTTCGGGGGAAATACCTCGAATGAGAATACGGTCTTTCCCTTTCCGAACAGTTCGGGTATCTTCATTGGCAGTTTTGTCCTTTCATTACTTTATATAAAATCCGTCATCACGGCTCGTTCTGAACGGTGCAAGCGGAAGTCCGTTCTTCGAGAAAACTGTGACTTCGCCGTAGTTCACCCAGCAGTAACGGGCATATTTCGGTTCGCTGACTTCGCCGCTTGAAAGAATGATCTTTTCACCGTCAAATTCGGCATTTGCGGAGTGATAGACCTTGTCCATGCCTGCGAGCTCAAAGCCTTTGACTTCGCCCTTTACATCAAAACCGCTCTCGGCATAGTCAAAGCTCAAAACAGCTTTTCCGTCAGCGAAAAGAGCCGAGCGGAAAATTGCGCCGTAAGCCTTTTCGGGAGAGAGCTTATTGTAAACATGGCAAAGTGCCTGAAGTTCAAGGCGTTCGCCGACGGGCTTCTTGTCGAGGGGGTGAATGTTGCCGTATTCGCCGCAGTCGAGAGCAACCGCAATGCCCGTGTTCGCCGTTGTCCGGTGCACACGCATCTGCGCCTCACGGATAAGACACCAGTGCTTTCTGTCCTCTTCGCCGCGGTTGATGTGCATCGGTAGCTGAACGAAAATGAACGGCAGAGTATCATCGTTCCAGTCGCTTCTCCACTGCTCGATGAGCATTTTCAGCAGCTTGCAGTACATATTCGGCTTGTGATCGTCGCTTTCGCCCTGATAATAGATAAAGCCTGCGAGAGTGTACGGGCATACCCGCTTTAACATCGTTTCGTAAACGCCGCCTGCACGGAACGGGGACTTCGGACCGAGCGGCTCGGGATAGCGGCAGGGACCCGCGAATTTGAGTGCATCGTCCCATTCGCCCTCGGGGTTCTTGGCGTAAAATTCGTTTATTTTCGGCTGCCACTGCTCAACGTAAGCGTTGTAATCGTCAAGCTCTGTGCAGTATTCCTCAAAAGTTTTTCCGTCCATAGCGGCATCGTATTCGTCAACGTAGGACTTTGTATCGACATCAGAGCAGAGCAGTTCCTTTGACATCCAAGCCGAAGCGGAAGTTCCTCCCCAGTTGCAGCCGATAATGCCGACCGTCACGCCGAGGTCTTCGGAAAGCTTTTTGGCGAAATAGTAGCCGACAGCAGACCATGCGGCAGAGTTGTTCTTTGATGCCCTTGCCCAGCCGCCGTTGCGCTCGTCAGCATAGAAAAATTCATCAATATAGGAATTCTTTTTGGTATAGTAGAAGCGAACGTTCACGCCGTCCGTCTGTTCGAGGACTTTTTTGCCGTCAAGTGAGTTCTGAAGCTCAAGCTCCATATTCGACTGACCGCCTGCGAGCCAGACTTCACCGAGCATAACATCGGTAAAGACGATTTTTTCATCACCCGAGGAAACCGTCATCTCGTAAGGTCCGCCTGCCTCCATTGCAGGGAGAACAGCCGTCCAGCGGTGATTTTTCGTCACGGCTTCGGCAGCCTTGCCGTTCAGTGAAACGGTAACTTTCATTCCGTCATAAGCCATGCCCCACACGGTTATATTTTTATTTCTTTGAAGAACCATTGAATCGGAAAAAACAGGTGCGCAGGATAAGATACCCATACACAAACCTCCTTAGTTTGAGAATATCATCTATATTTTACTTTATTATCATAAAAAAATCAAGCAATA
>OHPL01001846.1_pt1 | contig 10250 bp, 10 predicted proteins | sample 1577711 | NCBI WGS metagenome assembly OHPL01 (sample SAMEA3879538, study PRJEB24766) | human gut metagenome | biome: human-associated habitat; feature: feces | place: USA | collected 1985/1987
TCTCTGTTAAAATAGATAAATATTCTCTACCATTCTCCATTAAGTTTAATCACCCCGCTTCTCTTTGCTATTTGCTCTGTTTCATAACTTCTGTCCATGTTTCTCTCATAACACGCAGATGAGATAACACTTCTTCTAATATTTCCTTATCCTTGTGCAAATTTGCTTCTAAGAGTCTTCTTCCGAGGTATTCGTATACGTTATCGAAATCCTTTGCTACAGGATATTTAAAATTAAGTGTCGCTCTAAACTCTGCAATTATAGCCTCAACTTTTTTAATATTAGTATTAGCCATTTCTATCTGTCCTTCTTCAACTGCATTTATAGCCAGATTACAGAATTTAATAGCTCCGTCATAAAGCATTAATGTCAACTGAGCAGGAGTTGCTGTCTGTATCTTCGTATTTGCATAATTAGCATATGGATTGCCAAATGACATCTTGTCTTCTCCTTTTCAACCTTCTCTAAATTATTAACTATCAGGAACCTAATAGACCTGTTAATGAAGAACTGTTAGAATTAAGCGTTGCTAATGCCTTTTCCATTGCTGTAAACTGTTTTCTGTATTTTTCTTCATATGACTCTATCTTTTCTTCCCAGCTCTTTATAGTCTTAGTATATTCATTATACTCGTTCTTCATTGATTTGTCATTATATACTGTATATGCACTGCTAAGTGTAGTACCTTTCATCTTGTTACTCAATTCAGCATATACACCATCTGCAAGTTTATTGAAGAACTCGCATACTGTATCAGGATCTGAAGCAATTGCTGCCATTAATTTGTCTGTATTACCTGATGATGTTGAATCTTTAGAATCACCATCAATATGGAATATTGATTTCTCGTTATCGCCTGATGTGAAATATCCTCCGGTCTTTATACCGAATGAAGATAAAGAATACTTCTTTCCATTAATCTCATAGCTCTTTTGGAATGCATTCTTAATAGAATCTGATACCGACTGTAATGTATCATCACGTCTTAATAACGCTTTCTTAATCTTTTCTTCCCATTTCTCTATCTCTTTATCAGTCATAGCTTCTTTCTCATCATCAGTAAGTGGTTCATAACCCTTAGCTGAATCTGCATTATATAAAGAATCCATTTCCTTGATAAGTGTATTATATTCTGTGAAGAAGCCTTTAATCATATCATAGATACCTTGTGTATCTGTATTTGTTGTGATAGATATTTCTTCATCAGCACCTGTTAACTGGTTTGCCGTAATAGTCAATCCATTAATCTGGAAGTTATTAGATGCAGATGTAAATGTAGCACCATTTAATTCTACAATAGCATCCTGTCCCTGAATACGGACTGCACCTGTTCCTGAACCTGAATTATCACCTATGAGTTGTAATGCATTCTTATATTCATCGCTTGTCTTATCAGCATTTGCATCATTTACAATGTCATATGCCTTAACAAATTCTTTAGCATTACTTCTCTTAGTATTGTAATTATCTAATATTGTCTCTTTTAACTCTGCATTCTTCTTAGTTATATCATCATTGAGACCATTTACATATGCTGTAAAACCGTCATTATCAGCAAGTGCCTTATTAGCTGTATCTATAGTCGCAGCATTTGCATCAATTATCTTCTGATTCTCTATTTTCTCATCTTCATATTTCTTTTTCTCCGCTTCTACATTAAATGTAGCATTTGCAGAAGCAACATATATCTCATGTTTTGCCTGAAGTTCTTCTAACTCAGCCTTGTCTTCATCGGTAAGTTCTTTCTTTGATGAAATTTCTGTCATTCTCTCAGCTGCTTTACTGATAAGTGCACTTCTCTCTTCTAATGACAATCCCGATACTTCATTTATTGCATCTAATTTATAATCGATTAACTTATTAGCCTTGCCTAAAGTCTCATTGCTCTCATTAGCCTTCTCAAGTGTAGATCTCAATGTATCTTTGAGTTTATTCATAGACACTTCATCTGTAAGATCATACAATGCAGTCTTTTGCTTAGTATAATCTGTGTCTGTAAAGTTGCTTATATCATCATCTGTAAGTGCAGCCCAATATCTGTATGATTCAACATCTGCAGATGTGACTGAATTAAGTCCCATACCATTAAGTGCTTTTAAGCCTGATGAATTAGCACCTATAATTGAGAACTCTCCCTCAGAGCCACTTGCCTTGGAACTTACGAAGAATCTCTGGTTAATCTCATCAAAGCTTGCATTAAGCCCTGCTTCTTTTAATCTTGCCACTGCTGTATTAACACTATCACTTCCATTAAGTGTAATTGTCTTCTCTGTATTGCCAACCTTAACAGATATACTGCTTCCATCTTCTATTCCAAGTTCTGATAACTTAGATGAGCCTGTAAGTTTTGTATTACTTCCGTCACTTGATTTAACAACTGCACCTGTCAGATAGCCTGATTTAGCAAGTTGCTTAATCTTAAGTTTCTGCGTACCTGATACAGCATCACTACTCGCCTTAACTGTAGCCTTTGTGCTGTCTACAGATGATGCTTTCTTAGAAAATGCATTAGAAAATCTAAGTGATGACAATGTACCACTATAGAAACTATATATCTTTGTATTTAATTCTTTCCACGCATCCTGTTTCCATTCAAGTTTAGTCTGTGCCTTTACATATTTATCTTTCTTTGTGGAATATGCTGATACTAACGCATTAACAATTGAATCGGTGTCAAGATTTGAAACAAGTCCTGATATAGATACATTACTTCCCATATTCTACCTCTTTTCTACTACTAATAGTTAATAATGTAGTTTATAACTTTTCATCTACTAAGATACCTGCTAATTCCCATACTTTAGCAATCATGTCCAAAGTCTTCTCTGGCGGTATCTCTTTAATTACTTCTTTAGTGTTTTTATCAACTATCTGTATAGTTACACGATTAGTTGCTTCATGCACTCCGAATACACATTCCGTATTACTTAGCTTCTTATTAATATCACTAAGCGTCTGTTTCATAGTCTCTTCTGACATCTGCCTGCCTTTACCATCAGTATTGCTATCTAATGATGAATTATTAGCATTCTCTACTATCCTTGTATCTTTACTAATCTCGCTGACAGATCCTTCGGCTCCTGAAAAGCCGCTAACTGTACGAGCCGCTTCCGGCTTCTCTACCTTTGTTACCTGTGGTGCTGCCTGATATGTTGCTGCTGCACCTGTTACGCCTTCAATTGCCATAACAATTCACCTCCATGTGAAATTCATTCTTTATTACATTATCTATCGACATTTTTATATAAATATTTAACAGTTATTCAAATAATTTCTTTAATCCTTCTACTGCTGATGCATCAGCTGCTTCCCTGTTCGATTCCTGTATCTGTAAATACACTTCTTTCCTATATATTGGCACTGATTTTGGTGCAGATATACCAAGTTTCACATGGTCACCTTTCACTTCTAATACAGTTATCTCTATATTATTATTAATTACGATTGCCTCGTCTTTTTTCCTTGATAATGCAAGCATCTATTCACCCTCCTTATCTGCCACCTTTGATGACTTTAATATATCATATATAGGGTATCTAACGACATAATCATCATTATCCACTATTATCTGACAGCCCTTTAAAGTGACCGGATTAATTACAATAGGTGCTTTTAGATTAGTGGTTATCTTAGTTATATCTGCCGGCACTGTAAGTGTAGTAAGTACAAATATTTCTCCATCCACTAATTCACCAATATTTTTAAATAACTCATCTTCAACAACAGGATTGTAATCCGACTTAATCATAAGCGGGTCAATCACAGGTAATGCAATGTTTCCATCATCTAATGACTGAAGCCATAATATCTTAGATTTCTCCGATTCCGCATCATGCATTATCATAAACTGTTTTAAGTCTTCGAATCCTATGATTCCATCGCTGAAATTAATAATTTTATTAACATCTATTTCAATATTCCCAAATAATCTTGTCTCGATTTTCATATATAGTCACGCCTCCATTACATTTTATAAGAAATCTAATAACTTCTTCTGCACTACCATAGATGCTGCCGCAAGTGATGCATCGTAGATGCTTTCTGCTTCTTTAATCTTAATTGCTATATTTGAAACATTTATCTCTTCATTTGTACTCATCAGCTTCTTAACTGTTGTCTGCTGATCTGAAAGTCTGCTTTCATTAAGTTCTAATCGTTTAAGTCTGGCACCTACATCAGCCTCTGCTAAGCTGACCGAATCCTGATGTTTATTAAACGCACTTAATCCATATGTAAATGCTTTTTCCATATTCTTCTTTGCGAAATCTAATTCTCTGTCACATAGATCAAGTAATTCTTTGTATTTCTTCTGCTCTGTGCTGCCTTCCTTAGCCGAATTATACATTTTCTCTATTCTCGACTTCTTCTCTTCGACATTCATTGCATAGTTAACACTTTCAATGATATCGTCTAAGTCTCTTGTCATATCCTGATTAAATACTTCTTTACCCTGAGTATTAATCTTTATGTCCTGATTGAAATTAATCTCATATTTAATATCTTGTTTTCTATTCGTATATGTTACCCAGTTATCAGGATTATCATCTGTCATGTCTACACAGTCGAAATACTGAATTGGATCAAGTTCACCTTTATTAAAACCTTTTTTGGTGTAGGTTATCTTAAAACTATTACCCTCTGAATCGGCTTTTGCCTCTGACAGCTTCTTATATACATCTTTACCAAGAATCAATTCGCCTGTATCTGCAAGATAATATGCTTCGCCTGCTCCAGGTTCATATGAGCCGATGTCTGTAGAAGTCTTAGTAACAGTAGTAATACTCTCACCTGTCTCAGTAAGATTTATAACTGCACCCGAGCCAGCTTCTAACTTATCATAGCCAAGTCTTATTCTATAAGCTGTTACCTGGGTAGGCAATTTAATGGCTGAAATATCCGTTCCTGCTATTGTAGAATCATTTATTCCTGAAATATCTAATCCGTTAGATACTTTATTCACAGTACCAATTGCACTATCATTAAATTTCTGTGTAATCTCATACTTTTTTTCATTATCACTTGTAAATGTAAGAGTTCCATCAGTTTTATATCCCGTAAAAATTGTCCTTCCGGCACAATCTGCATTAGCATCACTATATATCTGGTCTCTGTATGCTTTTAACTGGCTTACTATAGTATTCTTATTAGTTGTATCATAATATCCGTTAACAGCCTGGTTACAATATTCTGTTATATCACTTAATACCTTTACAGTATTCTCAAGTGCTCTTTCAGTCTCAGTCATCCATGACTCTGCATCAGGTATATTCTTTGATAGATACTGATTTATCTCTGATAAAGTAGAGCGAAATCTTAATGCTCTGATTGCAATTATAGGGTCATCCGATGGTCTCTGAATCTTCTTCTCAGATGCAAGCTGCGTATTAAGGGTATCCATATTAGTTTTATTATTATTAATGTTGTTTAATGAATTATTTATCAAAATTCCATTTGTAATTCTCATACCTTACTCCATTCCGCAGGCATATATTCCAGAGGAACCGCGAGCTGAATTTCAAATTCAGTTCTGCGATATATACTAATTGTTTCGCCTGCGAACAATTAGCTGTGTGGAATAATTGTCACATCAGTGCAATTATTTCACATTAACCTCATTTATGAGCGACTTGTCGCGAATGGGCGATAAGAAATTGCGTATGCAATTTCTTATCTGCCATATATGGCTAATTGTAGCGCCCGCGATACAATTAGCTGTGTGAATGAATTAGCGCATCAGCGTAATTCATTCACACTATACCCCCATTTCGTTTATAAGTTTATTATATATTTCCTGCATAACCGATATCATTTTTGACGAAAGTTCGAATGCCTCCTGATACTTAACAAGGTTCATACTTTCCTCATCTCCATCGACACCTGACACTGACATTTTCTGATTCTCTATGCTCTTCTGGATATTGGCATGGTTCTTCTCAAATGTCTGTGCTTTCTTAACATCTACAGCGATTTCTGATACTATACTCTGCAAGAAATCACTTGCCGTATAATTGCTGAATGCCTGTTTATCTTTAAGTGCTATAAATTTATCTATAAGTCCTGCATCTTCTTTACCATCGTTAATAGGATATTCTGAAGCTGCAAGTAATGACGGATCATCTATTAAGTCCTGATTAACAGTAAGCACTCCATTGTCTGACAATTTGAATATTGGTAAATTCTCTGTAGTATTACCATATAAGTTATAATTAGCAGGTACATCATTACCATTTTCATCTTTTCTGGTATTATTCTGATGTATGTCGTTAAACAGATTAGTTATTGTCTTTTTAAATACCTGAATCTTATTCACATAATGTGGTATGCCTTTGTACTTAATAGCCTCACAATCAGGATTGCCTTCCTCAATTGTTCCATTATTACCATCACGTACATCAAGTGCGGCTCTTAGCGAACCTGAAAGTCCCATTGCCTGCACATCTAATTTTGTACCTTGGAAATATATGTCGTAAAGCCCCGGTGAATCCATTGAATTCTTTGGGTTCTCTCTTTCAACTGTATATAGCTGCATACTGTCATATGTATCAACCAGTGTCACACCCTGAACCTTAACATCGAATTCCGAATTACCATTCTTGCCAATACTTTCTGTCACTTCAATAGGTATTATCTCTGATAATTCGTCAAGCAGTAATTCACGTTTATCTCTTAAGTCATTTGCGACTGCACCTGTAAGTTCTACTGTATTAATCTGTTTCGTAAGTGATGCAACCTGCGACGAAATAGTATTAATTCTGTCTACTAAGTTACTGACTTCTGTATTAGTTTCCTGCTGAAGATTAGTAAGTTTAGTCTGTATGTCATTGAAATATTCTGCTATTGTCTGACAGCTGCTTAAGAATTCATTTCTGTATGTCAATTCTGACGGATTTCCCTGCATAGACTTCAATGTATCGAAAAGATTCTCATATTCTACAATAAATCCATCAGTTTCAAACTCATTGAAATAATCCTCTATCTGTAATGCATATGTATCTTTGGATGTATATTCCCCTACTTTAGCCTGATTATATCTGTATTTATCATCATAGTAAGAATCTCTTACCTGGGATATCTTTGATACTTCTACTCCTGCGCCAAGCATTCCATAAGAGGTGTAAAATCTTATGGCATTAGCTGCTGACTGCGAAACCTGCTGTCTTGAATACCCTTTTGTATTCTCATTTGCAACATTATGCATAGTCGTGGACAATCCTGCCTGTGCAGCACTTATTCCTGATGTCGCAATATTTAATCCAAAAAATGTTGATGCCATTGTTCTGCCTCCTATCCTAGCCTAATCTCTCGATAACGTACTCTAACATATCTGCAATTGTTGAAACATATCTTGATGATGCATTATATGCACTTTGGAATTTAATCATATTAGCTAATTCATCCTCTGATGAAACTCCATTAATCTCTGACCTCTTGCTATCCACCTCATTAGTAGTCGTAAGCTGGTTAGATGCCATTGAATTATACAAATCACCTTTGTTACCTATCGAATATACAAACTGTTTATAGAAACCTTTAAAATCAAGTTTAGCCATATTACTTGGGTCAAGACACATCTTATTATTATCCCATGTCTCAGCCAATTTCTTACCTTTATCAAGGTCATTGTCGCCTTCTAAGGTCTTAAATGGTAATTTCGAATAGTCCTCTATTATAGTCTGGTTCATATTTATATTAGAAATTGTATACAATGATTCCGAACCAAATGTATTACGCTCATTATAGACATAATATGTATTACCATCATTACCTGTTACTTCTATGAATCTGTCTGTGTAATCCCTTGAAAATAACTCCTCAGGCGGCATCTTGCCATCATCACCTGTAGAAGTTGTCATATCTAAAATCTTCACCTTTGTAGCATCGTAAATATTACCATTTGCATCTGTATATTCCGTAACTCCATCAGGTACTTCATCTGTAGTAGGACTAAACACATCATTTATAGCTGTTACGATTCCATTTACCAGCTTATCAAATAATGCCTGTGCTTTAGTCACATCACAGCAATCAACTGTTGCATTATATTTATCTACTGCTGCTAAATAATCCTTAAGTCCGTCCGGTGTAGATACATCATAATCTGCTACTTCCGGAATATCTGTGTATTTTGCTGCAAAATCTCCTCTTGCAAGAAGATAACCTTTGAGGCTTCCTATATCATTCTTCTCTGATGTGGAAATCTTTACTTCTAAGTTAAATACTTCCTGATTATCAAGGTATGGCCATACGCATGATAAATATGTAGAGCCTTTATCACTGTCTAATTCCATTGTATCCATATGGAACACACCGCCCTCTGTAACAAACGGAACTCCTTCAATCTTAACTGATACATAATGGCTCTCGTCTTCCACATATGAAATATTTACATATTTAGATAACTCATCTAAATATAAATCTCTTGTATCTCTTAAATCATTCGCATTCTCAATTCCTGCCTCAATTCCTGAAATCTTTAAATTGAGTGCATTAATCTTATCTCCTAACTCATTAATCCTATCTACTGTTGTCTGAACTTTACTGTCTAAATTCTTCTGGTAATCTACGAGTCCGTCATAGATGCCTTTCGCCCTGTTTAAAAATGTCTCCGCATTCATAACTAATTCCGACCTTGACACAATGCTGTCAGGTGTCTTTGCCATCTCACTTATTGATGACCATAAATCCTCTAGTGTATTCTGAAATTTTACACCCTCTGTTTCTCCTATTATTGTCTCAATTTCAGATACTGCCTCATATCTGGCATCATAGAAACCCTGTCGTCCGGTTTCTCTTCTATATTTAGCATCAAGAAGAATATCTCTTACTCTGCTGGTAACTGATGTCGCAACACCTAAACCAACCTGCATACTGCTTGTTGCACTTTTTCCGATATTATTATATGTTCTGTCACTTGTAAAGGATAACTGTCTCGTATATCCTTTTGTATATACATTAGCCAGGTTATGTGTCGTAGTATTTAATGCCGTCTGTGCTGACTGCAATCCTGACACCCCGACATAGATGCTTGTCATTCCTGCCATGGCTTCCTCCATTTGTTATCAATATTTGCTGTCAATCTGCTCTTAGAATATTATAGTATCCGTTAATAAAATTCATAAGCAGGTTATTATATTAACACGTTAGTTCTTCGCATCAAATGTAGAATTCGCATAAGTTGATGCATTATAAGCATTTCTATTATAATTCGCTGTCTCAGGATACTGATTAAGACTATTGAGAAAATTAATATCAAAATCAACTAACTCAAGTGACTCCTGAATCAACTGCTTATTCATGTCATTTATGACCGCCATGTCATTCAATGTCATCTTTAATTTGTCATGGACCTCTGCTAATGCATTCTGTTCTTTTTCCTGCCCATTTAACAAATCTATAATCTTCTTTACTGTAATTGTCTTAACATCCATGTTCAATACAGTAGCTATATCTTCTACTACCTGTGTTCTTTTATTCTCAAGAGCAGCAATCTTATCTGTATGCTCCTGCTCTTTCGCAGTTATATTATTTAAAGCTTCAATTTCACCATTAATTATAATAGGTGTCTTTTGTTTAGAGAGTTCAAGTAACTCCGTATATTCATTATTTTCTAAATCTAATGTATCTATTAATTCTTCTATTAAACTAGCCACCGAATCTCTCCTTTATCTATAGGCATTTATCTAATTATAATCTATAATACCTGATATTTTTCTAATAATTTGTCCGCAAAGCTTTCTGCACTTACATTATATGTTCCATTGTCAATTCTTGACTTAATATCAGCAATCTTATCTTCTCTTACATCCGCAACTTCATTTACTGCACTCTTAGCTGTCTGATAAGCCTTGCCCATTGAAGAAATCTCTACTTTATCTCTTGCTGATACCGATGTTGTCTTCTGTGTCTTATACTTGTTATTCGTCTGGTAAATCTGTGATATCTGGTTATAAGCATCAATACGCATAATATTCGCCTCCCTGCAAATTTGTAGTCAGATATTAAAATCTCTGGTTACTTAAGTTTTTTCAATATCTAAAATTTTCTTTCCATATCTGATTTATTACTATAATAATTATGCTAAATTCTCTTAATTTATATTTAGCTATATTTTAAATATCGGCAAAGTTTAAATTTACTTTATAGATAAACTAATAAAACTCCTCTAGAATAAAGAATGTCGTTTGCGACATTCTCCGCCTGCGGCGGGTTGCTCTAGCAACATTTTCTATTCCGCCGCAGTGCGATCCTCG
>OHPL01001848.1_pt1 | contig 10242 bp, 9 predicted proteins | sample 1577711 | NCBI WGS metagenome assembly OHPL01 (sample SAMEA3879538, study PRJEB24766) | human gut metagenome | biome: human-associated habitat; feature: feces | place: USA | collected 1985/1987
CACCAGAAAACGCTGCCATGCGGGTTTGGTGCGGAATTCGTCGGGCTTGGGGGGCTGTTTCATCTGCTCCTTGTCCATCGACTCGTCGATCATGCCGGCGATCTTGCAGTATCCGCCCAGCGGCAGCCAGCCCAGCCCGTACTCGGTGTCGCCGCGCTTGAACTTGAAGATCGAAAACCACGGGTCGAAGAAGATATAGAACTTGTCGACGCGGATCCTGAAAACCCGCGCCATAAGGAAGTGCCCCAATTCGTGAATGCCCACCAGAATGGTGAAGCAGAGGAAAAACTGAATGATCTTGATGATTATATCCATGTCTGTCTTTTGGTTACAACGCTAAGTATTCCGCGGCCAGCCGCCGGGCCTCGTCGTTCGCCTCGGCGTAGTCCCCGAGGGTGGGGGCGGCGGCGAACGAGGCGCGCCCCAGGGCGTACTCGATGGCACGCACGATATCCAGCCATGCGCACTTGCGGCCGAGGAACGCCGCGACGGCCACCTCGTTGGCGCCGTTCATCGTGCAGGCCGCCGTGCCGCGGCGGCGCAGGCACTCGCAGGCGATCTCCAGCGCCGGGTATTTCGCCCGGTCGACCCCGGCGAATGTCAGCTGAGGGTGCGCCATGAAGTCGAACCGCTCGCCGGGGCGGGTCGCCCGCCGGGGGTACATCAGCGCGAAACTGATCGGCATACGCATGTCGGGCGTGCCCAGCTGTGCCTTGATCGCCCCGTCCTCGAACTCCACCATCGAGTGTACGATCGACTGCGGGTGCAGCAGCACCGTTATTTTCTCCACCGGGGTGCCGAACAGCCAGTGTGCCTCGATCACCTCAAAGCCTTTGTTCACCAGCGTCGACGAGTCTATCGTGATCTTTGCGCCCATCTCCCACTGGGGGTGGCGCAGCGCCTGTTCCACGGTCACATCGGCCAGTTTTTCGCAGGGCAGGTCGCGGAATGCGCCGCCGCTGCACGTGACGATCAGCCTTCTGACCGGGGCGCGCTCGCCCACGAGACACTGGAAGATGGCCGAATGTTCCGAGTCGACCGGAATGATCGGAGCCCGGTGTTCGGCGGCCAGCCGCATCACGTATTCGCCGCCCACCACGAGCGACTCCTTGTTGGCCAGCGCCAGTTTCTTCCCGGCGCCGAGCGCGGCCACCGTCGGCGCCAGCCCGGCGTAGCCGACCAGCGCGTTGACCACCACGTCGGTGTCGCCGCCCGCCGCGACCTGAGCCACGGCATCCTCGCCTGCGTAAACCTTCACGTCGGTGCCGGCCAGCGCATCGCGCAGCTGCCCGTAATAGCGTTCGTCGGCGATGACTGCCGTGTCGGCGTCGAATTCCCGTGCCTGTGCCGCGAGCCGCTGCCAGTTGCGGTTGGCTGTCAGCACGCGCACTTCGAACAGGGAGGGGTTCTCACGCACGATGTCGAGCGTCTGCACGCCGATCGAGCCTGTCGAACCCAGTATTGCAAGTCGTTGTTTCATGCCTGTGTGTCAGAATACGATGTACCCTTCGGGATCGACGGGCTTGCCGTTGTTCCAGAGTTCGAATTCGAAGAGCCGCACCTCGCCCTCTTCCGCCTCGGCGTTGTAGCCGACCATCTCGCCCGCGCGGATGGTCTGCCCCGTGGTGACGAGCGACTGCGAAAGCCCCTTGTAGACCGAGAGGAGGTTGTTCGCATGCTGCAGCTCGACCATGTAACCCGTCTCGGGCGTCCAGAGGCTCAGCACCACCGTGCCGTTGTCGATGGCCGTGATGCGGTCGCTGGCCGCCGCCGCGATGCGTACCCCGAAATTGCCGTTGCGGATGTCGAAGCGGTCGGTGATGATCCCCTCCACGGGTTTGGCCAGCTCGATCGCCTCGCGTACCGAACGCCGCGACCCGCCGCTGCGGCCCGCGATGGCGTACGGGCCGTCGCCCTCCATCTGCGCCCGCAGGATCGAGTCCTCGGGCGAGGGCATCACTAGCACCTTGCTGGTGCGGGTGCTGTCCGACGTGGCAAGCGTGCGCGCCACGGGGGTTTTGCCCTCCATGATCAGCGCGATATGCTGGTTGTAGGTGAGCATGTCGTTCATCATGCGCTCCATCGAGTCGAGCCGGATGATGTTCTGCACGAGGCTTTCGCGCGACCGGTCTGCCTCGGTGCGGTATCCCGGCAGCAGTTCCAGGATCGGGGAGTAGGCCACCAGCGACAGGATGAGGATGAACAGCAGCAGCACGAACGACAGGAAGGCCGCGAAGATGCTGGCCGGCGAGAGGTGCATGTGCCACTCCTCGCTGTTGTCCGTGGCATTGAGCATGTTGAAACGGCGTTTGCGGAAAAGCCCGCGCCACCATGCCCGTATGGATTTGAAAAATCTCATCGGTTTATGACATTATGAATGCAAAGATAACCAATTTCATAGAAAACCTTTGCGGAACGCGCCGAATTTTTTAACTTTGTGATCGTTTAGAATCAACGCAAAAAACAGCTGAAAAGTATGGTAAAACCTACATTACTCGTCCTCGCCGCAGGCATGGGCTCCCGTTACGGTTCGCTCAAGCAGATGGACGGAGTCGGCCCCAACAACGAGGCCATCATAGATTATTCGGTCTACGACGCCATCCGCGCCGGTTTCGGCAAGGTCGTCTTCGTCATCCGCCACTCCTTCGAGAAAGAGTTCCGCGAGGTCTTCTCGGCCGACCGTTTCGGCGGGCGCATCGCCGTGGATTTCGTTTTCCAGGAACTCGACTACCTGCCCGAAGGTCTTGCCGTTCCCGAAGGCCGTGTCAAGCCGTGGGGTACGAACCACGCCGTGCTGATGGGCAAGGCGGTCATCCGCGAACCGTTCGCCGTCATCAACGCCGACGACTACTACGGCAAGGCCGCGTTCAAGGTGATCTACGACCAGCTGGCCGCCACCACTGATCCCCACGCCTACTGCATGGTGGGCTACGAGCTGGGCAAGACCGTCACCGAGAACGGCAGCGTGGCTCGTGGCATCTGCCAGGTGGATGCCAACGGCTACCTGGAGGAGGTCGTCGAGCGCACCCACATTGAGACCTATCCCGGCGGCATCCGCTATCTGGAGGATGGGATTTACACCGACGTATCCCCGGATACCATCGTATCCATGAATATGTGGGGCTTTATGGCCAGCTTCCTGGATGAGCTTGAGGGCCGGTTCTCCGCTTTCCTGAAGGAAGCTCTGAAGACCAATCCTCTCAAGTGTGAGTTCTTCCTGCCCCTGCCCATCACTCAGCTGATTCAGGAGAAGAAGGCCACCTTCCGGGTGCTGTCCTCTCCCGACCGTTGGTTCGGCGTGACCTACGCCGCCGACAAGCCCATGGTGGTGAACGCCCTGAAGGCCATGACTGACGCGGGCAAGTACCCCGACGGTCTGTGGAAGTAAGACGCTTTCGAAAATTGCAAAAAAAGGCTTGCCGTCTGTTTCCGGACGGCAAGCCTTTTTGTGTATTTGTGCGGGAATTCCCACCGGGGATTCCCTCCGGTCACAAGCCGTTCCCCTCGTTTCTCCTTGGCTCCCACTTTGGGGGAGCTGTCACGAAGTGACTGAGAGGGTAAAATTCGCCCTCTCCGCCCCTTCCAGGGGCACCTCTCCCATAGGGAGAGGCAAGGCCCTCATCCGTCTCCAGAAGTCTTCTTTTTACGCCGCGTCGGCGTAGTCGATCATGCCGGACAGATCATTCACATATTCCGCCACGCCCTGGCCAATGAATTGCAGGGTGTCGGCGTCGAAGGTATTGTGCAGACCTACCTGCTCCAAGGCCTGCTGGTAGGGAATCTCCATGGGCAGGGCAGTCAGCCGCATATAGGTGTCTACCGCCTCCCGGTAGTCCTGCTGGGAAATACTCAGAATGTCCAGGGCGTTTACCGCCGAGGTGGCGTAGCTGATATAGTAGAAGGGGTTTTCATAGGTGTGGGGAATCTCCACCCAGCTGTAAATCTCCTTGGCTCCGGGCTGAGTTTCCAGGCCGTACTCATTGTAAAGCCGATAGGCAAGTTCGTTCAGCTCCTTCACGGTCAGCTTGTGGTCCTTGGCGGCGGCGTAGGCCAGCTGTTGGAATTCATCCTGTAAGCACCCCTGGACAATGGAATCCAAAAGGTTATATAGGATATTCAGCTTCTTCACGGCGGCGTTTTCCTCCCCGTAAATGGCATCGGCGCAGCTGAGGAACAGCACCTCCAACCCCTGGGAGTGAATCTCGCTGGTATCCTGGCAAAAGCCCATATCCAGCGCCTGCTGCTTCCGGTGCATATCGGCGTTGTAGTGACCGAATTCGTGAACCAGGGTCTCCAGGTCACTGTCGTTGCCCGCCAAATCCATAAAAATGGCGGCGTCATTGTACTGGGGCAGGCTGATGGTAAAGCCGTCCCCCCGGCCGGTATAATAGTCGATGGAATAAAGGCCTACCTGGGACATATGCCGGAAGGACAAGTCCAAATCCGCGTCAATGGTTCCGATATGCTTGCCTACGATCTCCATGAGCTTTTCCGCGTCGATTTCGCCCAGCACATCCGGGTTTTCGTAGTTTTGCACCAGTTCCCCGATTTGCTGATACACCGGCACGATGGATTCCTTCACCGCAGCGTGAAGAGCCCGGGCATCCTCCGGGGTGTAGTCCCGGCCGTAACCCTCATAGGCATATTCCCGGCAGCTGTCGTAACCGCTGAGCTCCGCGGTTTGGTTGTACAGCTCGATCAGGTCAATCAGGATAGGAGCCAGCTGCTCATTTTCCTTTTTCGCCAGAGCCGTGGCCACCTCCCAGTACAGAGCCTCATCCCCGATTTCGTTCAGGGAGTCCATGGTATAGGTCTCCCCATCCAGGGTGACGCTGATCTGGGCCAGGGTCAGTTCGTTGTATTGCTGAACCTTCTGCGAGACTTCCTTGGACAGACTGAGCAGGGCTTCATCGGTTTCGGTGTAGTCTTCCAGTTCCTCCACCAGGTCATCGTCACCGCCCAGAAGCTCCCGGATAAGGTCGGCATAGTCGCCCTCCAGCAGCTGCGCCAACGTCAGGGCCAGGGCGTCCGAAGTCTGCGTGCTGATGTCTTCCAGGGTGGTCATATCCTCGGCGTAATCCGAGGTCAGATTCTCCATGTAGCGAATATAGGCCAGGGCGTAGTCCGTGCTGATTCGGCAGGATTCGTCAAGCAGCTTCTGATAGCACTCGGTGATGGCCGTTTCGTTTCCAGGCTTCTGAGCCAACGCTTCCAGCTCGTCTACAAGATCGTAAAAGTCCTGGATGTCGTATATTTCATAAGGCATATCCCCAAGAGACAGGGCAGCGTGCCGGATACCGGCGTCGTCATACCACTGATAGGCGGAAGTCTCTGTCTGGGGCTGGGTCGCGGCGGCGGTGGCTTTTGTCGGCCCATCCGGAGTGTCCTCGCAGCCCGTCAGGCAACCGAGAACCATGGACAGGATCAGCAGCAGCGTCAGAAAGCGTTTTTTCATAATTTCCCCTCTTTTCAAGATAGATTTTTCTTTTATTATACCAAAACAGGGGAAAAATGCAAGAATATTTCGTCAGGTGCTTCCTGCCTGAATGGAAAACAAGTGCCCCCGGTTCTTTCGAGAGCCATAATAGAACTCGTAGGGGCCGATGCCCTCATCGGCCCAAAACAAGAGAAAGTGCTTTTTTCCTTCCCTCCATAAATATTTCAGTGCTGGTCCCTCCGGGGGCCAGCACCGAAATATTCTGTGAGTCTTGGAATACAAGGATAGACTTTCAATTCACGGGCCGATGAAAGGCATCGGCCCCTACATGTTCTATGATGGTTCTGGGAAGCACCGTGGGATAAAATAACCCTATACCATTTCCTCCGGGTGGAAAACCTCGTCGAATTGTTCCGCTGTCAGAAAGCCTAGCGCGACGCAGGCTTCTTTCAGGGTAATGTTCTCGGCAAAGGCCTTCTTCGCGGTTTTTGCCGCGTTTTCGTAGCCGATGTAGGGATTCAGGGCAGTGACCAGCATGAGAGAATTGCGCAGATTGGCGTTCATCTTCTCCTGATTGGCGGTGATGCCCGCCACGCACCGCTCCCGGAAGGCGGTCATGGACTCCGCCAGAAGACGGGCAGACTGGAGAAAATTGTAAATGAGCACCGGCATGAACACATTCAGCTGGAAATTGCCCTGGCTGGCCGCCAGGGACACGGCGGTGTCGTTGCCCATGACCTGGACGGCTACCATGGTCGTCTGCTCGCACTGGGTGGGATTCACCTTGCCGGGCATAATGGAGGAACCGGGCTCGTTGGCGGGAATGGCGATTTCTCCCAGACCCAGCCGGGGGCCGGAAGCCAGCCAGCGGACATCGTTGGCGATCTTCATCAGATCGCAGGCCAGAGCCTTCAGAGCTCCGTGGGCGAAAACCAGCTCGTCCTTGGAGGTCAGGGCGTGGAACTTGTTGGGGGCGGTGCGGAAGGGCTTGCCGGTGAGGATGGTCAGCGCCTCGGCGGCGGCCTGGTCGAAGCCCGCCGGGGCGTTCAGCCCGGTACCCACAGCAGTGCCGCCCAGCGCCAGCTCATGGAGCGGCGGCAGCGCCCGCTTCAGAAGCTCCCGATCCTGCTCTAAGCTGGCCCGCCAGCCGGAAATCTCCTGGGAGAAGGAAATGGGGGTGGCATCCTGCAAATGGGTGCGGCCGCACTTGATGATTCCCCGGTTTTCCGCCTCCAACCGCTCGAACTCCGCAATGAGCCGCTCCAGAGCGGGAAGCACCTGATCCTCGATGGCCAGCACCGCCGCAATGTGCATGGCGGTGGGGAAGGTATCGTTGGAGGACTGGGACATATTCACGTCGTCATTGGGGTGCAGCAGATTTTTTCCCAGATGGACGTTTCCCATGTGGGCGATGACCTCATTGGCGTTCATATTGGACTGGGTGCCGGAGCCGGTCTGCCAGACAACCAATGGGAACTGGTCGTAGCAGTGCCCGGCGATGATCTCCTCGCAGGCCTTTGAAATGGCGGAAAGTTTCTCGCCCGTCATTTTCTCCGGACGGATGGCGGCGTTGGCCATGGCCGCCGCCTTTTTCAGATACCCGAAGGCCCGGATGATCTCCTTGGGCATGGTTTCCAGGCCTACGCCGATGGGGAAGTTCTCCACGCTGCGCTGGGTCTGAGCCCCCCAGAATTTGTCCGCGGGGACCCGAACCTCCCCCATGGAATCGTGTTCAATGCGGTATTCCATTGTTAGCCTCCTTGGTTTACATAACATGTGTAAGAATGGGCATGAGCACTGCGGTGAGCAGTCCGGCTACCACCAGGGAAAGACTGCTGGCTGCCCCGGTCAGCTGGCTCAGCTCGTTGGTCTTTGCCGTGCCGATGACGTGGGCGGCGGTGCCGAAGGCAACGCCCTGAACCACCGGATCCTCAATTTTGAAGAGTTTACATAACACAGGCCCCAGCATGTTTCCGCCGATGCCGGTGACGATAATCACCGCGGTGGTCACCCCTGCCATGCCGCCGAACAGCTCGCTGAGGGACACGCCGATGGCGGTGGTCACCGACTTGGGAAGCAGGGACACAATCAGCTCCTGGTCAAATTCCAGCAGAAGACCCAGCACCAGGATGGTGCCCATGCAGGCCGCGGAACCGGCAATCACACCTGCCAGAATCGCCTTCAGATTCCTGCGCAGCACCCGGAACTGCTCATACATGGGAATCGCCAGGCAAATGGTTGCCGGGGTCATCAGCCAGGACAAGCGCACCATTCCGGCGGTGTAGCCCCCCGGATTCATGCCGGTGGCCAGAAGAACCGCCACCACCAGAATCATGCCGATAAGCGTTGGGTTAAAAATGGGGTTTTTCCACTTTTCCTGGGCCATCCGTCCGATTTGAAAGGCCAGAAGTGTGAGAATCATGGGAAATAGATCAATGCTCTCCAGAAGCTTCATTGGGCTTTTCCTCCTTTCCCATCATCGCCTGGGTGGCCCGCCCCGCAATGCCGAAGGTCAGGACGGTGCTCAGCAGCGTCAGCGCCAGAATGGGGATCAGCGCGCCCCGGATGGCCTCCCAGTTGTCCAGAATTCCCACCGCCGGGGAGACGAAGAGGATGGGCAGAATGGAAATGAGGAAGCCGCCCGCGTCCTTTACCTGCTCCAGCTTGACCAGGCCGGTATTCAGAGCCCCGAACAGCAGCACCAGCCCGTAGACCGAGGCGGGTATGGGCAGGGGAACCAACCGCTGCAGCAGCTCCCCCGCCAGAGTAAATGCGAGAATTCTCAAAAATTGGGTCAGATATTTCATAGTTACCTCTACATAGAAAGGCTGCTAAGGGTATCCCGGCAGGGGACACCCTTAACAGCGGTTTTCCTTATTTGTTTTTCAGCAGATCCCGGATTTCCATAAGCAGCTTTTCCTGGGCGGTAGGCTGGGGAGGGGCGGCAGGGGCCGCAGGCTCCTTCTTTTTGCCAACCTCGGAGAGCTTGTTCAGCCCCTTGACCAGGAAGAACACCACCAGCGCCAGAATCAGGAAGTTGATCACGGAGGAAATAAAGTTGCCGTAGTTCAGGGTGTTCTCAATGACCCGGCCGTTTTCGTCCAGGGTCTCGGCGAAGAGCCGGGGGAGCGTCAGCTTCATCTCGGAAAAGTCCACGCCGCCGATGAAGATGGAAACGATGGGCATAATGATGTCGTCCGTCAGGCTCTTGGTGATGCCGGAGAAGGCAGCGCCGATGATGGTGCCAACGGCCAGGGCCATGGCGTTGCCCTTGACGGCAAAGGCTACGAATTCATCCCACCACTTGGGCTTATTTCCCTTGTCCATTTCCGTTTCTCCCTTTCCGCTTGGAATTTCCCGGCGGCGCGCCGCCGGGATAGCTGCTTACTTCTTCTCGATGATCTCCATGCCGCCCAGATACTTACGCAGGGCCTCGGGGATGACGACGGAGCCGTCGGCTCTCTGATTCTGCTCCACGAGAGCCGGGAAGATACGGGAGGTAGCCAGGCCGGAGCCGTTCAGAGTGTGGACGAACTCGGGCTTGCCGGTAGCCTCCCGGCGGAAGCGGATATTGCCCCGACGAGCCTGGTAATCCCGGGCGTTGGACACGGAGGAGACCTCCTTGTAGCCGTCCATGGAGGGGATCAGGATTTCAATATCATAGGTTCTGGCCATGGAGGCGGAGCAGTCGCCGGCGGCCAGCTTCACGGTGCGGAAGTGCAGACCCAGTCCTGCCACCAGCTTCTCAGCCTTGGTGACCAGCTCCTCAAAGGCCGCGTCGGAATCCTCGGGGCGGGTGAACTGGAACATCTCCACCTTGTTGAACTGGTGTCCCCGAACCATGCCCCGCTCATCGGCACGGTGAGAACCGGCCTCCCGGCGGAAGCAAGGGGTGTAGGCAAAGAGCTTCCGGGGCAGATCGGATTCATTCAGAATCTCATCCCGGTAGATGGAGCACAGCGCGGCCTCGGCGGTGGGCAGCATATAGTGCACCCGGTCGTCGGTGGGGTTGGCGATCTTGTAGACCTCGTCGGCAAACTTGGGGAACTGACCGGCGGTTTCGCCGCAGGCATACTCCAGCATGTGAGGGGGCAGGATGAACTCATAGCCGTCGGCAATGTGGGTGTCGATGAAGTAGTTCAGCAGTGCCCACTCCAACCGGGCGCCCATGCCGGTGTACATCCAGTTGCCGGAGCCTGCCAGCTTCACGCCCCGCTCGTAGTCGATGAGACCCAGGTTCTGGCAAAGGTCAACGTGGTGCTTGGGCTCAAAGTCAAAGGCGTGCTTAGGGCCAATATAGCGCAGAGGCTGGTTGTTCTCCTTGCCGCCGGGAAGCAGATCGGGGTCGGGCAGGTTGGGCAGGCTCAGCATGGCGGTGCGGTACTCGGCGTTCAGAGTCTTCAGCTTCTCCGCGTCGTCGGCGATTTCCTTGTCCAGGCGAATGGACTCGGCCTTGTTGGCCTCAATGGCTGCGTCCAGAGCGGAGGTGTCCTCCCCCTTCTTCTCCATACCCTTCTTCTGGCCGAAGAGCTTGCCGTTTTCCTTGGCCAGCTTGTTCTTCTGGGCGGTGGCCGTCTCGGTAGCCGTCTTCAGGCCACGGACTTCCACGTCCAGCTCCAGAATCCGGTCGACGGTGGCATCGCAGTCCACTTCCTTTGCCTTCAGTCCGGCCTTCACGGCATCGGGATTTTCCTTGATACGCTTGATGTCTAACATTGTAAATAACCTCTCTTAAAGAAATTAGGATATATTAGGGTCTATCTGAAAACCGGGAATATGACCAACGGCGAGGGATTTTCCGCCTG
>OHPL01001852.1_pt1 | contig 10218 bp, 10 predicted proteins | sample 1577711 | NCBI WGS metagenome assembly OHPL01 (sample SAMEA3879538, study PRJEB24766) | human gut metagenome | biome: human-associated habitat; feature: feces | place: USA | collected 1985/1987
GCGTGGAAAAATCATCCTCGCCCCGGAGGGCTTCGGTATTTTTCCCGCCAACCTTGCATGTACGGAACACGACCTTTTAAAGCCTGTAGTTACGGGAACTCCGGCCCCGAAAAGCCGGACTAACAAAAAAACAATGTCATGTTACAGGCAACAAAGAACAAGTACGGTATTGAAACGCTCAAGACACTGAATGTTTTGTACGACCGTGAACACTGGCTGACACAGGAGGATGTGGATATGGCCAACCGTTATGTCGAACTTATAGAGCGGACGCGCTCGGAAACCACACCGCAAATCGGTGACAGGCTGATTTATCTCAGCCGTCATGGGGACTATTACGGCAATGCACTCATAGACAGTATGGATGAAAAGAAAGGCCTGCTTTCCATCTGCGAACAACCGTATGTTCCGTTCGTATGGCAATCTGAGGATAATATCCGTCTGAGCGTCAGCGGTGGAGCTTTCCACCATGTAAAAACGGATGATCTGAAATTCAACGGTTGGACGGAAGGAGCATTCAAAGACTGGGGACATTGCGGATCGTGCGCTCACGGATCAGTTACATTCACGGCAAAAGTCCCACAATGGATTTACCGTGAGCCGGAACCGCTCTATGGTGATTTCACGACAGAGACATACCGCCGTTTTTATCTTCACAAAGACCTGGAAGCGAGAAACCTCTACCAAAGTCTTGATATCGCTTTTCACAATGAAGAGGACTTCCGGCAATTCCTGCAAGACTATGATGGAACGGTATTCAAGGGGAATTGGAAAAACCAGATCGTGGTATGGTGCTTCCGCAGGGAATATGTCTTCCTGCCTCTGTCGGAATGGGAAAAGATTGATGGCCCGGCAGTGGAGCGAAGGCTTAATTTCCATCCCGAGCAGGTGAAGATTGTCAAGGACATGGAGAAGCACATCACCTATTTCCACCGTATCCAATCACAGGATTTCTAACACTTAAAACCAAACAGATATGCAAACGACAACATCATTCAAGCCCAACAACGCTCCCGACCTGCTTTCAGGTATATTGAGTGTGGAAGTGAAAAACGAGGACAAGATTACCGAGCAAGACCGCCTGTTTTGCCAGAACCAGCAGAACATGCTCTACAAGACGCTTGACCGGATAGACCGCTGGTATGCTATCTTCAAGGAAGAAGCAGAACAGTACCGAGCGGAACGGAACTTCTCATACGATGACAACGGAAAAATTTCCATGCGCGACTTCTACTCGCTCAGAAACGGGAAGGACGACTATTCACACAATGAGTTCAAGCCGTTCGATGTGCTGAACGATTTGGTAGACAAGAACCACAACGCCAACTCTAACTTCGCCAACCGTATCATCGCCTACTTCAACAGGACGTACAACGTGTCGGTGCCGGAACAAAGGATAAACGAAAAGACACTCCGCATGGGCTTCCGTCCGGTCTATGGGACATACGTGGATGCGGTCATCGAGCATCTGGGCGGCAAGAGCTTCCGGGAAACGGCAGTGGAAGAACTGCTTGCCAGAGTCGCAAAGGTAGTCAAGCCTTCCTGCTGGAGCAAGGTCAAAACGGAACTGAAGAAGGACAAGATTGTCTTTCCCGAAATCATTCGCTTCGATGATTATTACATACAATACCACCAACGGTGCAAAATCAGTTACAATTACAGTGGAGAGCTGGAAACCCTATGCGCGGGTATCGCTTACGGCGCGGATGATGTACTGTGCGGCAACTCGAAAATGATTATCCGTTTCGATGACAACGACGTGTCTGTCAATGACTGGTACGACCTCACGACCACCAACGCCGAGCAAATCCGATTCTACAAGAACGGACGTATCGACGTCAAATTCAAGGACAGCGCGGCAGCCGAGAGCTGCTTCAAGCGTCTCCGATTGGATGAAATCACATTACCGGAGAACTGACCATGAGAAGAATCCCACAGCACCCCGTAAGGCAACTCTTGCGGGGTGTCTTCATTTCCAACCGTAAACGATTAAAGATATGTACGCCATCATACCCCAACAGATACCACAGGACAAGCGGGCCGAGGTCAACGAGAAGATTCTTTTCGCCATAGACTCCGGCAAGGATCTGATTCCGGCGGAGAGCATCTACAACTGCTATACCGGTATAGGCGGGCTGCACAACCTGAAACAGTCCGACTTTGCCAATTACAACGAGTACGCAGAGGCCAAGAAGGAATATGAGATGGGACAGTTCTTCACCCCGCATGAAGTATGCAGAGACATAGTGGATATGCTCTCCCCGGCCTCTTCCGAGATGATACTCGACATGTGCTGCGGCATGGGCAATTTCTTCAACCACCTGCCGAACCATCATAATACCTACGGTTTCGACATAGACGGCAAGGCGGTGGCCGTTGCCCGGTATCTCTACCCGGATGTCCATATCGAAAAGTGCGATATCCGGCAGTATTACCCGGAACAACGCTTTGACGTCATTATCGGCAATCCGCCTTTCAATCTGAAATTTGATTACAGGCTGTCACAGGAATACTATCTGGATAAAGCCTACGATGTACTCAACCCGGCAGGCATCCTGATGGTCATTGTTCCCAGCTCATTCATGCAGAGCGAGTTCTGGGAGAAGACACGTATAACGGGCATCAACAGCCGCTTCTCATTCATCGGCCAGATGAAGTTGAATCCCAATGCCTTCGCATCCACCGGAGTCCATAACTTCAACACGAAGGTGATGGTGTTCCTGCGCAAATCGCTGCATATCGAGATGCAGGCCTACAATGCGGAAGAGTTCATCTCCATGGCCGAGTTGAAAGAGCGCATCCGCGAGGCAAGGCTGATGAAACACAAAATACGCTTCGACCTGATGCGCGAGACCAACCGGATTGACAAGGAGGAACTGGAGGTATTCGAGTACAAACTCGCCAAGTACATGTACGAGTTGAAAGCCCACACCAAGCTGAACAGGCATATCGACAAGGCAGAGGCACTGGTCACGAAATTCCGTAACCAGAAACCACCGGAAAATGCCACCCGGGAACAGGTAAACCAATGGGAGAAGAACAAGTTGACCACGACCAAAGTCCTCGGTATCATCCGCAGGTATATCACCTCGCAGAATATCGTTCCACGCAAGGAAGTGGCCCTGGTGAAGACCTCCTACGGATTCAAGCTGAAACAGTATGCACCCCGCCTGCTGGATAAGGTTTCACACAAGGCGGCAAGTATCAATGACCTTGTGCTGGGACGGAGCGAACTTCCCGTACCGGAACTGCCGACTGAAAAGAACATGCGCCAGATACGTGCAGCGGAAAAACTGATACGCAAGAAACGCAGGCAATACGAAAACCAGAACCGGCAGTTTGCAGATATGCAACCAGTCCCATTTCTGCAAGAATACCTCGACCGTATGACCTTCATCAACAAGGACGGTGACACTTGCGAGTTCACCCGGCTCCAGAAACACGACCTGAACCTTGTCTTGCAGAAACGCTATGCGCTGCTGAACTGGCAGCAAGGTTCCGGCAAGACGGCGGCAGTCTACCACCGTGCCAAGTACCTTCTCAAATTCCATAAGGTACGCAATGCCGTCATTCTGGCTCCAGCGATAGCCACCAATATGACATGGATACCCTTCTTGAGCATGAACCGAGAGAGATTTCGTGTGGTACGAAACAATACCGACCTTGAAACAGTACCGGAAGGTGTGTTCCTTATTCTTTCCACTTCCATGCTCTCCAAGCTGGAACGTGGGCTGTCAAAATTTGTCAGACGCACATCCGGGAAACTCTGTCTGGTTTTCGATGAATCCGATGAGATAACCAACCCGTCTTCACAACGGACAAGGCTTGTCTTGAGTATTTTCCGCCGTCTCAAATACAAGATACTCGACACGGGAACCACCACGCGGAACAACATCGCGGAACTGTACAGCCAATTTGAACTGCTGTACAACAATTCCGTCAACATGGTCTGCTGGTGCGACCGGATATACCACGAGAACAGAGACAAGGAGATAGAGGAAGAAAGCAACCGGCATTACGGAGAGCCGTTCCCGGCTTTCAGAGGCCATGTGCTTTTCCGTTCCTGTCATTGCCTCGGAAAATCCACCGTATTCGGCATAGAGAAGCAGAACCAGGACGTGTACAACAAGGAGGAACTGGCGGAGCTTATCGGAAAGACCATCATCACCCGCAAGTTCAGGGACTTCGCAGGCGAGAAGTACAAGATACGTACCCATACGGTCAGCCCGGCTGAAGGCGAGCACGAGGTTTACCGCGTCATCATCGAGGAATTCTGCCGCATCTGCGAGCTGTATTACAACAGCACGGGAGACGCGAAGAAGGATGCCGGGCTCAGGCTCATGCGGCAAATCAAGCTGCTCATCAAGGCGTGCTCCATCCCGCACCTGATAAAGGGCTATTTCGGCGACGGGATTCCGAACAAGACAAGATATATCGAGAAACTGATACGGAAGATTCCCGGCAAGGTGGCTGTCGGCTGTACCTCCATAGCGGCGTTCGACCTTTACGAGAACCATCTCCGCGAATGCTTTCCGGACCGTCCGGTGTTTGTGGTCAAAGGGGACGTTGCATTCAAGAAAAGGCAAAGCATCGTGACGGAGTTCGATTCCACCGTCAACGGCATACTGGTCTGCACACAGCAGAGTCTGAGCAGTTCGGTGAACATCCCGACCTGCAACGACGTGATTCTGGAATCACTCCAATGGAATATCCCGAAGATGGAGCAGTTCTACTTCCGCTTCATACGTCTTGATTCCAAAGAACTGAAGGACGTACATTATGTCACCTACAAGGATTCCGTGGAGCAGAACCTGATGGCACTGGTACTTACCAAGGAGCGGCTGAACGAGTTCATCAAAAGTGGTGAGGTGAAAGAACAGTCAGACATCTTCGAGGAGTTTGACGTCACTATGTCCGTCATCGAGAGCCTGCTGGTCAGGGAACGTGACGAGGAGGGCAAGATACATATCAGCTGGGGAAGCCAGCGCATAACCGGCTAAGAATGAAAAAACATGAATAACCGCAGATTCCATTCCACAGGCAAAGGTAACTCCGCGCCTTTACCGGCTGGGCAAGGTCACGCCGCAAGCGGTTTTCGGGAAAATCATCCTCGCCGGAGGCTCCGGTATTTCCCCGAAAAACCCTGCACAGCCGGGGCACGGACCTTTTGGAGCCTGTGGAATAAAATCCCCGGTTCCGCATCAACAACTGTAATGAAAAAGATTATGGATTTGAATCAGGCAGAAGTGGCAGTGACCACGCAGCATCTCATCGACATCCGGCAGGAAAGGGACAGCCTGCTGCGTATGTCCGATTTCGGCGACATGGGAGAATTCCTATGCACCTGCTCCGAATTGTTTCCCGAAGAGGAAACACCGGAGTACAGGTACACGAAATGGGAGGAAATCCCGGACCTGCTTATCAACAGGGAATGGCTTTGTCCCAACTTCTTTGATATAAGGGAGGCTATGGAGCAGCTGGAGGAACCCGACAAGGATTTTTTCTTCGACTGGTGCGACCGTTACGGACACGACATCAGTACGGAAGACCCGCACCTGCTGGTAGCGCATTACCTGGAATTGTTCGGGAACACGACCTATATCGACGATGACTCCTGCCCGGACAGCGGGGATGACAGCCTGCTGTATTATCCGGGCATATCAGGCAACTATTTCGATAACTGTTTCCCTCGTTTTGAAGTATTCGATGACAATTACGATTAAAAGACAAACGCTTATGAACATCAATTTTCTCGGACCGGTCTTACCGACAGACAGTTTCACGCAGATGGCTTTCGTGGAAATCCTGAACATCATCCTGACCTCCGACAACATCGTGGACGTGAACCGGATGCTTATCGGAAGAAACGTCAATCCCACCTTCGGCTCGCTGTCGGGACATTTCCGCTGGTCTTACGCAAACGACCATTTCACGCTGTGGCAGCGCATGGAGTACAATTCACCAATCTGCTTCGGACAGCGCATATTCAGCATCCATTTCGGTATGCTGGCAAGCCGTGACAGAAAAAGGGATAATATGACATTCAACTGAAAGAAGAATATGGGTGCAATAACGATAGAAAACAAGGAAATCGCAATGATGGCCTTCGACAGGCTTCGCAAGGAAAACAAGAAGGATTCCGCGCTCCGGCTTGCCCGTTGTCTGTTGCAAGGCGCAAGCATATCACTCGGCATTGGTGATATTGACTGGGATATTGACACGGCAATACGACAATGCGGCGGAGAGCCAAGTACCGGTTACAGGTACACCGCATATTTTCACTTCAACCGTAAGACGGAGATGGAAAAGGAAAGGTATGACGAGATAGTGAAAGAACTGTATGGGTAATAGTAATATGGAGGCGGCCGCAAGGTCGCTTCTGTCATTTATAACGGTATGTACGGGAAACAGAATCCTGCCGTACACAGGTAAAGAAAAATGGAAGAACAGAGAACGCTTACGTTTGATTTCGTGAAATCCCTCATGGAACCATCCTACACGCTGGTATGGACGGATTATAACGACAACCTTGACAACCACCTGGACATCATCCGGAAATGTCTGGACAGGCGGAATTGCGATTGCCTGTGGGAAAAAGTGGATGAATGGTATGGCGATACGGAGTGGATGGCGGTCCGAGAAATCATAGACAAGCTGAAAGAAGAATGCTTTGTGTTCAATGACTTTGACGAAAAGGAGGTCGATGACTTTTTCGATGAACACGATGACGAGATCCGGGACGAGATTTACAGCCGGAACGATTCGGAGGTGCTGAAAGACCTGATTAGGCACACGGATGACATTCCCATCCGGATAGAGATGCTTTCCGACTACGACTGCATCAACTCCAACTGGCTTGAATCGCAGGGCGGTTACAGCTACGAGGAATCCTACTTCGGGGATATGGTAGACAGCCTGAACCTCAACCCGGCGCAAGTGAAGAAACTGCTGACAAGCTACGGATACAAGGTTTACGGGCGTTTCCCGAACCGGAAAAGCAGGAACGGAAAGGAACAGGTCTCATACGAGCAATTTTACACGGAACTCATCAATTCCTGTTGCGGTGCGAACCTGCTGACCTACATCGGCAAGGTAAGCCTGAAGGACTTGTACGATGCAAACTTCTCTCTGAAAGAGGTCATTATCCCCAAAGGGAACTGTTGCGGACTGTTCAGTTCCATGTATGGCGGCGGAAGCCTGCTTGAAATGGAACTGAAACAGGATGTGAAGCTCAAGCTGGAAGTCAAAGGCTGTAACGGCTTCCGTTTCCGTCTGGACGATGAACGATCCAAGTACGACTATTCCATACAGCATGTGTATGGCGTGGACGATTCATTTTTCAACAATGCTGTCAGCATAGTCTCTTAATGGTAAATCAATTACAAACAATCAAATAACGAAAATTATGGCAAAGTATGATGTAAGAGTAAGGTATGCCTTCGAGGGCACTTACACGGTAGTGGCTGAAGACCACGATGAAGCAAGACAAATGGTGTCTGAGGACTGTGGGCTGGTTCTGGGCGGCAATATCCACACGACTCTCGATGATGAAAATGTGGACTGGAAATTCGGAGTTCATCCTGACATGCAGTTGCTTTCCGTGACTCAGAGAAACGGGAAAGGGACTTCGGCATCCATTTATTTTAGCGGGAGGATCGAGGAACTGCGAGAGGACATAATAGACGAGATACGGCAGCTGCTCCATTCCTACTGCATGGACGAGATACGGTTTCCAAAAGATGAGAGCGATCCGGTTTGGGTGATATGGTTCGACAAAAACGGTGATCCATACGAGTGTCGAGTGACAGGGCTTCATGTGACAGACAGCAGTCTGAGGGTTATTGCCGAAGAGAAGGAAGGCGGTTATGAAGTGGAATGTCACAGCCCGTTTGAACTCGGCGCAAGGAACATCGACTGGCTCCACGAAATGTATGATGCCGTATGGAGGCAATTGGAAGGCGAAGAGAATGTTGAACCTGAAACTGAAGAATCATGAAATACCATGCGGGAAATGCGGTCTCCAGCTTCTTCTACTATATGTGGAACGCATGGAGCAAAGAGGAGTGCAAGGCCGTTTTCGGTTGTGACTACCTGCACTTTTGGGAGAAATGGAACGCACAGGCGGAAAATTCCATCTATGGTGCGGCAGAACGGTTCTATGCCGAATTATCGGAATGTAACCGGACGTTGCTGGTGGAACGTGCCGTTTTGCTCTATGACGGCAAGGCTCGCCGGAAGCGGCCTGATGACTCGGAAGTATACGTCTGCTGTGAATGTGGCTCTCAACAGATTGAGATACAGGTTTGGGTGGACGCCAACACGGATGAATACCACAGCGATGTGGAGGATGACAGTAACGGAAGATGGTGTATCGAGTGCGAGAACCATATCCATTTCTGTTCCAAAGCCGAATTCATCCAAAAAATGCAGGTCTGGTGGCAATCATGTGACCCCATGACCATGCAGCGGATTACGGGATTGAAAGAGTGTGATTATTCGCAGGACGATAATTCACAGGCGTTTGTCAATACTGCCAACGAATGGTGGGACAATCGGTACTATGATGAAAAGCGGAATATCTATAAAGAATATAACAATGAATGACATGGAAGAAAACATCATCACCTTGATCTGCAACTCATGCGGTTGCGACAAGACAGAAGCGCAGGAGTATCTGGATTCCGAACTTCAACATTTGCGTGAGTTACAGGAACTGGACGATTTGAGGGAAGGCGACATTGAACTCGCTTGCAGCAATCTCGGCCTTGACCTCGACTATCAGGAATATTTTATCAACCGCCTTGCGGGGGCATAAAAACTTACGGTTATGGCTTATTTTCAGAACATACAAAGTCTGGCGGACCTGAAGAAGGAGTATCGCCGCTTGGCATTGCAGCACCACCCGGACAAGGGTGGTAACACTGCCGCCATGCAACAGGTGAACATCGAGTTTGAGAAACTTTTTGAGATATGGAAGAACTCTACAGCGGTGTCCGCCAATTCCACCGGCTACGAATATGACTATTCCGGGGCCACGGCAAAGGAATATACCGAGTATGTATATAACGAATACCGGTGGAAAGGCCGCAATTACAAGGGGCAGCACGCTCCCGAGATTGTGGAACTGGTGCGGACCTGGCTCAAGGAAACCTATCCCAGATACAAGTTCTCCGTCAGACGGGAGAACTACAATTCCATTTACATCAGGCTGATGAGTGCGGACTTCGAGGCGTTCACCAAGGAATCCGGCAAGGTGCAGGACACCATCAACCACTACAACATAGAGCGGAACCCCGACCTTACAGACCGTGCAAAGGAGGTGATGATGAATGTATGCGACTTTGTCATGTCATACAACTTTGACGACAGCGATGCCATGACGGACTATTTCCATACCAATTTCTACCTGACATTGGGCATAGGCAGCTACCGGAAGCCTTACAAGGTAGAATTGCCGAAATTCGCCTGCAAGGGAAAGGGTGAGCCGGACGTGTTCAAGCACCCCGAAGGGGCGGCACACAAGGCATTGCGGCAAGCATTGGGTAAAGCCCGTTTTGACTTTATCACAAGTCAAAGACACTCCGGCAAACTCATTCTCGGTGAGGATGCCTATGGTTCTAAAGGCGAGCATTATTTCTGGCCGAAAGAGTATTCAAGTGCCAAAACCGCGCAAAAACGGATTGACAAATTGGAACAGGCTGGAGTGAGATGCAAACTCACAGGGTATAATGGCGGATACATCCAATTCCTCGGTTACACTCCGGAAGCAGAAGAGAGGATGGAACAGGAACGCCTGGAATACATCACGGCTCACCGCCAATGGCAGGCAAGGCAATCGACAGCCTCATAAAATAGAATATGCCACAAGAACGAATGGACGGCTGGATAGAATACGCCATGGAATACGCGAAAGCCGAGCGTGAATTGCGTATTGAACGCTGGGTATTCATTTCCATCGAATGCGAAGATGAAGCCGGACGTGGTTTTCGGCTTCATCCTTTACTTATAAATGGAGTTGTTTTAGATTGGATACTATCTGTTCTCGGGACTCCGTGCATAATCTAACAAAAAGTATAAGGATGATACCAAACAGAAGTGTTAGATGCATTCATTTCATCAGGATACCTACAATATATTTCCATTCTTCTCCAGACAATTTTGAGCGTGTTGGTTTTAAGGAATCCCAATCATTTAATGATAGCGAATTAATTATATTAC